>ENA-OQCN01000347-OQCN01000347.1-human-gut-metagenome-genome-assembly--contig:-NODE-347-length-24756-cov-3.063218_pt1 | contig 24756 bp, 39 predicted proteins | sample MGYA00242497_ERZ504576 | MGnify/ENA primary metagenome ERZ504576 (study PRJEB26092, sample SAMD00036296) | human gut metagenome | host: Homo sapiens | study: EMG produced TPA metagenomics assembly of... | reverse complement strand
GGAGTGCCCGCCGCCCAGCACCAGCGTGGCGCTCGGCTTGCTGACTCCCGCGATCAGCTCTGCCAGCGCCAGCCCGGCCTCCACGTCGCCGCCGACAGTGTTCAAGATGACCAGCAGCCCCTCGATCTCGGGGTCCTCCTCAATGTCCACCAGCTGCGGGATGACGTGCTCATATTTTGTCGTCTTTTGCGCATCAGGCGAAAGGGTGTGCCCCTCGATCGTGCCGATGACCGTCAGGCAGTGGATGGCGTGGCGGCCCTTCGTCGCAGGCACAATGCCATCGTCGGTGATCAAATCGTGCTCCAGACGCTTCAGCGCGGCGTTTTCGGTGGGGTTTAACTTGGGGCGGGCCTTGGCTTTGGGCTTTTTTGCGTTCGCTTCCATTCCTGCTCTCCTTATAACAAAAGTAGCTGCACAGACTAAGTCTGCGCAGCGGCATTGCAAAATATGCGCGGTTTCGGGTGATGGGTCAATGGTGTTTGTCGATGTTGTCAAAAAGTTTCCGGTTATTTTTGTACAACCGTCTAATATTTGGGAAATCAGCCAAAAACTTAGACAAAAAATTGACAATTGGTGCGGCGCATTTTATAATAGTTATAAATGAGTATTGTAGATATGAGGTAATCGAGCATGGCTGTTCAGAACAAGGTGTCGCTTCCGGTCATTAAGCGGCTGCCGAAATATTATCGTTATCTGACCAATCTTTCTGCCGACGGCAAGGACAAGATTTCGTCCAGCGAGCTGGCCCACATGATGGGCACCACCGCCAGCCAGGTGCGGCAGGATTTCAACTGCTTTGGCGGGTTCGGCCAGCAGGGCATCGGCTACAAGGTCGATGTGCTGCGCGCCGAGATCGGCAATCTGCTGTTTGGCGACGGCGAAAAGCTGCCTACCATTTGGTCGGTGCCGGCCGTCTGGGTTCTGCGGTGTCCAGCTTCATCAGCCGCGACGCCAACGGCTACAAGCTGCTGGGCGTCTTTGACGTCAACCCCGACCTGATCGGGAAAGAAATGTGCGGCGTGCCTATTCTGCGCTGAGTGACCTGGACAAATTCTGTGCAGAGCATCACCCCGAGGTGGCCGTGCTCTGCGTGCCGCGCCAGAGCGCCATGGATCTGGCCGGGGAACTGGTGAACCAGGGCATCAAGGGCTTCTGGAATTTCAGCCACTACGATCTGTCCGTGGAGTATCCCGACGTCACAGTGGAGAACGTCCACCTTGGCGACAGCCTGATGAGCCTGGGGTACCGGCTGCGGAACCAGGAGAAGTAATTCTTGCCTTCCTCGGCGAGACAGACTCCCCCGATACGGGGGAGGTGGCGTGCCAGCGCCAGAAGGGGAGAGGTGCCCCGAAGGGGCGGAGGGAGCGAGCTTCGCCGCGATCCTAACGATTCCGGGTCATGGCAAGGCTCTCTCCCCCACCGCCTGCGGGCGGAGCCCCCTCCCAGAGGGGGCCAAGAAAGCAAGATAAGGAGTCATCATGGCAAAGCTATATTTCCGATACGGCGCAATGAACAGCGGCAAGACTACCGCGCTCATGCAGGTCGCCTACAATTATAAAGAGCGCGGTATGCGCGTGCTGATCCTGAAGCCTGCCATTGACACCAAGGGGCAGGACTCCATCATCTCCCGCCTGGGCATCAGCTGCAAGGTCGATCAACTGGTCACCCCTGAGATGGACGTTGTTGAGCTGGTCAGGGCCAACGAGGCCGCCCATGGCAAAATTGCCTGTGTGCTCTGCGACGAGAGCCAGTTCTTCACGCCCGAGCAGGCCGACCAGCTGTTTCTGGTCACGGTGGACCTGGGTATTCCCGTTATCTGCTACGGTCTGCGTGCTGATTTCATGATGCGCGGCTTTCCCGGCTCGACGCGGCTTCTGGAAATTGCGCACACGATTGAGGAACTCAAAACGATTTGTGCCTGCGGACGCAAGGCCATCTGCAACGGGCGCAAGGTCAACGGCGAGTTTGTCTTTGAAGGTGCGCAGGTCGCCATCGACACGGTGGACGATGTGGAATACCAGAGCCTCTGCCCCCAGTGCTGGTACCGCGAGTACCGCGCATTTCTGGCACGGCATCCCAAAAAGTAAATATTTTGCGCTGATTTTCCCGCCGGGTGCTGCCCGGTGGGATTTTTTTGTGTGGTTCGCATCATTTTTCTGCAAATAGCGCACTTATCTTGCACCGCGCAGATTCAGATGCAATAATATTTGCAAAAACGCATGTTTTTTGCAACGATACTGCATATTTTGCGGTTTCCGGCGTATTCCTGCGTATTTTGCAAGGTAAAGATAGTTGCGTTTGCTGCGGTATCCGCGCGGCGGCGCAGGGGTGCACCAAGCAATATGCACAAACACCATTTACAATATTCGTAAGTTTTGACGGTGATGTCAATTGGTTACAGCCAACATGGCAAGAATTGTACGTTTCTCTGCCGTAACGAGCCAAAAAAGCTGTTTATTTTCTGTGAACGATTTGTTATCATATAGACAAGCGAACAGCAGATGGTGTGGTATGGTATCCCGCACACAACGGTCTGCAAGAATAAATCGCACAGCAATTTTAGGAGGACAAAAACATGAAAAAGGCAATCTCTCTCGGTGTTGCCGCCGCCATGGCCGCCACTCTGCTGGCTGGCTGCGGCACGGCAGCCAGCAGCGCCGCTGCTTCCAGCGAGGCGCAAGCACTGCGGACAGCACCACTGCCGAGTCTACTGCTACTTCCGAGGCCGCTCCCAGCGAGGCCCACGAGATCAACACCACCGATCCCATTGAGCTGACCATCAGCTGGTGGGGCGGCGACTCCCGCCATGAGGCTTACCAGAAGGCTCTGGAAGCTTTCCATGAGAAGTACCCCAACATCACCGTTTCCCCCACCTACGGCGCATGGTCCGGCTGGGAGGAGAAGCAGTCCACCGCGCTGGCTGCCGATCAGGTTCTGACGTCATGCAGGTCAACTGGAACTGGCTGTACCAGTACAGCCCCACGGGCGAGAAGTTCGTCGATCTGCGCGAGTACAGCGACATCATCGACCTGAGCCAGTGGAGCGATGCCGCCAAGAACGCCTGCATCGTTGCCGACAGCCTGCAGGCAGTGCCCATCTCGATGACCGGCCGTATCTTCTACTGGAACATGAACACCTTCAAGCAGGCCGGCATCGAGCGGTTCCCACCTCTTATGATGATCTGATCGCCGCCGGCAAGGCCTTCCAGGAGAAGCTGGGCGATGATTACTATCCTCTGGCCATCGGTCAGTATGACCGCATGATCCTGATGACCTTCTACCTTGAGTCCAAGTACGGCAAGGCCTGGGTCGAGAACAACGAGTGCCAGTACAGCGAGGAAGAGATCGTTGACGGCCTGAACTTCATCAAGTCCCTCGAGGACAACCACGTTATCCCCACCCGTCCGACCATGATTGCCGCAGGCTTCGACTCCATCGATAAGTCTCAGGAATGGATCGACGGCAAGTACGCCGGCATCTTCGAGTGGGATTCTGCCCCCTCCAAGTACCAGTCTGCTCTGGCTGACAACTCCGGCTTCACCGTCGGTGAGGAGATCAAGTTCGGCGACAAGGCCAACGGCGGCTTCTCCAAGGTCTCCATGGGCATGGCCATCACCAAGTCCTGCCAGCATCCCGTTGAGGCTGCTGCCCTGATCGACTTCCTGTGGAACGGCGAGGCGCTGCCATCATGGGCTCCGAGTGCGGCATCCCCGCCTCCACCGCCGGTCTGGCTGCCGCTCAGGCTGCTGACGCTGTGAAGCCTCTGGTCCTCGAGGCCAACACCAAGGTCCTGGCCTTCGTTGATATGCCGCTCGATCCTTACTTCGAGTCCAGCAAGCTGAAGGACACCACCGATGGCGTTTACACCGATGTGTTCGACGGCTTCAGCTACGGCGACTACGACGCTGAGGAGGCTGCCGAGATCCTGCTGGACGGCGTCACCTCCGTTCTGAGCGCCAACGCCTGATTGCAATCGTCCTTATAAAATGTAAGATTTAGCCGGCTCCTGCCCCGTTATCACGCATGGCGGGGCCGGCTATTTATGTTAAAACGCATTACAGCAATTTGTCGATAGGAGGTTTTTGGATGAGCTCTGCAGCCCCCAAAACGGTTCAGCGCACCCCGTTCAAGCGCTGGTGCGACGAAAACACCGGTCTTTTCTTCCTGATTCCCTGGATCCTTGGTTTCCTGATTTTCAAGGCTTATCCGTTCGCCAGCTCTCTGGTGTACAGCTTTACTGACCTGAACTTCTTCAAGGGCATCAGCCAGTACGGCTCATGAACTACGTCGAGATCTTTACCAGCCGCAAGACGGTCTCCGTCCTGCTGACCACCGTGAAGTATGCTTTCATCACGGTGCCCCTCAAGCTGGTCTTTGCGTTGTTCATCGCCTACATTCTGAACTTCAAGATCAAGTTCGTCAACCTGTTCCGTACCGTCTACTACATCCCGTCCATCCTGGGCGGTTCTGTGGCCATTGCCGTTCTGTGGCGTGCCCTGTTCAAGGATACCGGCGTCGTCAACACGATCCTCGGCTTCTTCGGCATTGCCGGTCCCGACTGGCTGGCTGACAAGACCTGGGCGCTGTTCGTCATCTGCCTGCTGCGTGTGTGGCAGTTCGGTTCTGCCATGGTTCTGTTCCTGGCTGCCCTGAAGGGTGTGCCTGCCGACCTGTACGAGGCCGCCACCATTGACGGTGCTACCAAGACCCGCCAGTTCTTCTCGATCACCGTTCCGATGATCACCCCCGTTATCTTCTACAACCTCGTTACCCAGATCGCACAGGCGTTCCAGGAATTCAACGGCCCCTACATCATCACCCAGGGCGGCCCGCGCAATGCTACGACGCTTGTCTCCCTGCTGGTCTACAACTACGCCTTCAAGTCCAACGAGATGGGCATGGCGTGTGCGCTGGCCTGGGTCATGTTCATTGCCGTTGCCCTGCTGACTGTGATTGCCTTCACCAGCCAGAAGCACTGGGTCTACTACGCTGATTAAGGAGGAATGAAAAATGAAACTTTCTACCGCCCATAAAATCGGCCGTTTCTTCCAGTACTTTGTGCTGATCCTTGTCGGCGTCATCATGATCTACCCGCTGGTCTGGATGGTGGGTGCCACCTTCAAGTCCAACGCCGAGATCTTCGCCGGCATCGGCTTCCTGACCGCGAACCCCACGCTGCAGGGCTACATTGATGCCGTCACCCAGAACTACGGCGGCGACATCAGCATCTGGCGCGCTTCATCAACACCTACAGCTTCGTTATCCCCAAGGTCATCTTCACCGTTATCAGCTCGGTCATTGCCGCTTACGGCTTCAGCCGCTTTAAGTTCAAGGGCCGCGATATGCTGTTCGGCATCATGATCTCCACCCTGTTCCTGCCGCAGGTCGTTCTGAACGTTCCCCAGTACCTGATGTACAACTCCTTCGGCTGGATCAACAGCCCGTTCTACCTGCCTGTGGGTGCCCACTCTGTTTGCGACGGAGACCTACTTCGTCTACCAGCTGGTCCAGTTCATGCGCAGCATCCCCCACGATCTGGACGAGGCTGCCGCCATTGATGGCTGCGGCCCGGTCAAGATCCTGTACAAGATCATCGCCCCGATGCTGAGCCCCTCTCTGGTGGCCTGCGGTCTGTTCCAGTTCATGTGGAGCTGCAACGACTACATGGGTCCCTGCTTTACGTCCAGACCCCCAGCAAGTACCCGATGTCCATCTTCGTCAAGCTGTCCATGGACGCTGACAGCGGTTTCAACTGGAACCGTATCCTGCACTGTCCCTGATCTCCATCATCCGCAGTTGGTCGTTTTCTTCTGCGCACAGGATGCCTTCATCGACGGCATTTCCGCCGGCGCCGTGAAGGGCTAAACGCCGCTTTGGCAGTCCAAAATCTATTGTAGCACACGGCTGCCCCGTACCACAGGAATGGGGTACGGGGCAGCTTTTATTTTGAAAACCGGACTCCCCTGCTGGCGGGCGGAGGGGTTGTATGATAGAAAGCCTTCCCCGGAGGGGAAGGTGGCCGAGGCTCCGCCCGAGGCCGGATGAGGCGAGACTGTACCGCTATTACCCGTGTACGGGCTGCGGCTGCAAGGTTTGCCTCATCAGTCGCTGCGCGGACAGCTTCCCCCGATGGGGAAGCCTAATGAAAAAGCGCCCCTTTCGGAGCGCTTCCCTGTTCTTACTTATTCACTCTCTTATAATACTGCCGGTACTGCTGGGGCGAAAGGCCCGTGGCATCTTTAAAGACGCGGCGGAAATGCGCCGTCGTCATAAAGCCGGTCTTTTCCGCAATGTCCGAGATGCTCTCGTTCGACTTCTCAATGAGGTTCTGCGCGGCCTTGATGCGCACGCCGTTGATATACTCGATGAGCGAGAGGTTGATGGACTTCTTGAAAAGGCGGCTCAGATAATACGGGCTGATATAGAACTGACTGGCGATGCCGGTCAGGGTCAGCTTCTCGGCGTAGTGCTCGGCGATATAGGCCTGGATCTGATCCACAATGTGGTTGCTGACGCGGCCATTCTCGCCGCCCTGCTCCTGCTGCTGGCGGCAGAGGTCCTTGAGCTCCAGCAAAAGCGTGGCCAGCAGCATCTTGCGCAGTGCATCGGATTCCGGGGAGGTTTCCTCCTGCAGGGCCAGCAGCTGCTGCAGCAGGCCCTGGATGTGGTTCTGCTGCTTGACTGTGATATTTGACAGCAGGTGGTTATGCTCCTCACTCAAGAAGGAGAAAAAGTCCACCTCCGGGAAGATGTCCATAATTTTGTCGAGGTACTCGCGGCTGAAATTCATCACGATACGGCTCGAGGCTGTGTCGCCGAGCGAGGCAGTCTTGTGGATCTGGTTTTCACCGATCAGCACCACGCATCCCGCGTTGACGATATAGGCGGCATCCTCAATAAAATAGCGGCGGCTGCCCTCTATCTCATAATAGATCTCGTATTTATGATGGATATGGAAGCTGGCCATCTCATACCCGGAGTCACGGTCCACGCGGTCAATAAAAAAGTCAACGTGGGGCGAGTAGACATATTCCGAAACCATAACGCTGCTCCTCACTGCCGTGGTGCGGGGCACCCGGCGATTGGTTATTGTTGTCTTTTTTAGAATAGCACATTTTTTGCTGTTTTTCAAACTATTTTTATACTATTTTTGAACACTTGGGGGTTCACACATGAAAATCACGCTTGTACGTTCTATGGCGCGCAGCGCAGTATTTGAGCTGGTCAACTCCGGCTGCTACCGCGCCCCGGCTCCTTATACAGTCTCATTGGACGGCGCCACAGTCTGTGAGGGCGATACGAATGTGTTCTCACTCTATTCGCTGGAGCCGGGCCGCAGCTACACGCTGGCCGTCACCCTTGACGGCGTGACCGATACGCTGAACTTACCACCGCGGAGGAGAGCTTCTTCGTGGATGCCTCCCGCTACGGCCTCGTCGCCGACGGCGTGACCGACAACACGGCCAAGCTGCAGGCGGCGCTGTCCACCTGCCCCGCGGGCGGCACGGTCTACGTGCCGCCGGCACCTACCGCACCCAAAGCCTGTTTTTGCAGAGCAGTACGACGCTGTATCTCGAAAAGGGCTGCACGCTGCTGGGCGGCACCAACCGCACTGACTATCCCATTCTGCCCGGTGTTCTCCCCTGCCATAACGAGAAGGACGAGCACTACCTCGGTCTGTGGAGGCAACCCGCTGGACAGCTTTGCGGGTCTTATCAACGTCATCAACGCCGAGAACGTGACGATCACCGGCGAGGGCACGATTGACGCCAACGCCCAGAACGGCGACTGGTACCAGAACCCGAAGGAAAAGAATATTGCCTGGCGTCCGCGCCTGTTCTTCACCAGCGGTGCCAAAAACGTCGTGCTGCACGGCGTTCTGGTCTGCAACAGCTATTCCTGGACCATCCACCCGACCTACTCCGAGAATGTGGACATCCTGAACATCCGCATCCGCAACAGCTCCACGACCCCCAACACCGACGGCATCGACCCCGAGAGCTGCAAGAATGTCAACATCATCGGCAACCATGTGCACGTCGGTGACGACTGCATCGCGCTGAAATCCGGTAAGCTGTTCTTAGGCATGAAGCTGCATGTTCCCTGTGAGAATGTTATCATCCGCAACTGCTGCCTGAGCCGCGGCCACGGCGGCTTGTCATCGGCAGCGAGATGAGCGGCGGCGTCAAGAACGTCACCGTGACCCAGTGCCTGATGGACCATACGGACCGGGGTCTGCGTGTCAAGACCCGCCGCGGGCGCGGCAAGTACGCCATCATCGACGGGCTGGTATTCCGTGACGTCGTTATGGATGGCGTGCTGGCGCCGTTTGTCATCAACATGTTCTATTTCTGCGACCCCGATGGCCGCAGCGACTATGTGCAGACCCACGAGGCCCTGCCTGTCGACGAAATGACCCCGACACTGGCACGCTGGAGATGGAAAACATCACGGCCACCGACGCCCAGTACGCAGGCTGCTGGTTCAGCGGCCTGCCCGAGCACCCGATTGAGGGTGTCAAGATGCACAACGTAAAAATCAGCTTTGCACCGGACGCTAAAGCCGGTCAGGCCGCCATGATGTGCGGCGCGGATGCCTCCTGCAAGGTGGGCGTCCATGCCGAGAACGTGCATAAAATTGAGCTGCACAACGTTGCGATCACCGGCTACGAGGGTGAGCGCCTGCAGCTGACAAACGTAGATAGCTTTGAGGAGGACTGAACCATGACCCATGAAGAGATTCTGACCACGCTGGGCCATTACGTGGACTACCTGATCGCAGGCTCCACCGCCGAGGCACCGCTCTGGAACATCGAGAAGGTCCGCAGCGGCAAGCCCAACAAGTGGAATTACATCGACGGCTGCATGATCACTGCCTGCCTGAGCCTGTACAAGACCACCGGCGACGAGAAGTTTTTGGACTTCTCCAAGAAGTTTCTGGACTACTTTGTCAAGGACAACGGCGTCATTGAGACCTACGACCCCGCCGAGTACAACCTGGACAACGTCAACCAGGGCAAAAACCTGTTTACGCTGTACGACCTGACCGGCAACCAGCGCTACCGCGATGCCATTGAGACGATCCGCGGCCAGCTGGAGACCCAGCCCCGCACGAAGGAGGGCAACTTCTGGCACAAGAAGATCTATCCCAACCAGGTCTGGCTGGACGGCACCTACATGGCCCAGCCCTTCTACATGGAGTATGAGACACGCTGCAATGGGATGCACGGCTGCATTGACAGCTACAAGCAGTTCATGAACATCCAGAAGCACATGAAGGACGCCAAGACCGGCCTGTACTACCACGCTACGACGAGAGCCGCGAGATGTACTGGGCGAACCCCGAGACCGGCTGCAGCGCCAACTTCTGGCTGCGCGCCATGGGCTGGTTCCTGGTAGCCATGGTAGACACGTTGGAGCGGATGGACAACCAGCTTTACTACGAGTACCGCGCCATCATGGCAATGCTGAAGGACGCGGTGGACGCGATGATCGCCTTCCAGGATGCCGAGAGCGGCATGTTCTGGCAGGTCGTAGACAAGGCCGGGTCGAAGGCAACTACCTTGAGACCTCCGGCAGCGCACTGTTCGCCTACGCCGTGCTCAAGGGCGTGCGTCTGGGCTACCTGCCCAAGCGCTACACGGCCTACGGTGAGAAGGCGTTCTACGGCACCTGTGACCTCCATCTGGGCGTGGGCGCGGATGGCGCTTTGCAGCTGGGCGGCATCTGTCTGGTGGCCGGTCTCGGCGGCGCGACCCGCCGCGATGGCAGTCTGGCGTACTATTTCAGCGAGCCATCGTCGAGAACGACGCCAAGGGCGTAGGCCCGCTGCTGCTGGCCTACACGGAAATTCTGGCCGCACAAAAGCAGTAAGGAGGGCACACTATGCCGAAATTTATCGTCGGTGCCCGCCTGCACGACTACGGCAAGGGCAGCCCGGACGAGCTGTTCGGGCGCGTTGCCGCCGACGGCTTTGCCGCTGTGCAGCTGGCCTATAAAAAGTGTGTGCCGTCCGTCAGGAGCTATGCGGACGTGACCGACGCGCTTGTCGCCGAGACCGTCGCCGCCGAAAAGGCGCACAGCATTCAGGTGGCCGTGCTGGGAACCTACGTGGAGCTGGCCATCAACGATGAGAGCCGTTTGAAGAATGCGGCGGACTTCAAGAGCCAGCTGGCCGTCTGCAAGGCGCTGGGTGCCGGGTGCATCGGCACCGAGACGACCAGCATGGAAAAACAGCCTGCCGGTACGACCCGCGAGGAAGCGCAGGAGCTGCTCTGCCGCAGTCTGGCGGACATTCTGCCCGCCGCCGAGGCACTGGGCGTGACCGTCGCCGTAGAGCCTGTGACCTATCACAGCATGAACTCCGCCGCCGCGACGCGGCATATTTTGGACACGATGCGCAGCCCGAACCTGAAGGTCATCTTTGACATGAGCAATCTGGTGGATGCCGGGAACGTCGGCGCGCAGGACCGCATCTGGAACGACGTGGGCGAGCTGCTGGGCGACCAGATCGTGGCCGTCCACTTCAAGGGGCAGGCCTTTGCGCCGGACGCGGGCTGCTCCACACGAGCCTGGAGGACAGCCTGACCGACTACGCGGCGCGTTCGCCATGCTGCGGCAGCTGCCGCAGGACGCTCTGCCCGTGCTGCGTGAGGAGGCTGTGCCAGCCCGCGCTGCCAGTGATATTGCATTTATGAGAGGATTTTTGCATGAGCGAAACGGAACGCAAAACATGGGTCGTTGACGAGAGCGGTGCGGGCGACTACCGCACACTGACCGAGGCCGTTGCTGCCTGTGCAGCCACGCCGGACGAGCCGGTGCGGTTCTACATCAGACACGGCATCTACGAGGAACGGCCCTTCATTGAGCTGGCGGACTATGTCATCGGAGGGCGAGTACCGCAACGCGACAGTTATCACGCGTCTGTGGGCGGGCGTGACCCGTGGCCGGGCGAGGTCAAGACCGGCACCTTCCGCAGCGCAACGCTGTTTCTGGGCGGCGGCAGGGCCGTTGTGCGCAACCTGACCGTGCAGAACAACGCCGGGGACGGCGCAAAGGCCGGTCAGGCGCTGGCCGTCTACGCGACGCAAGCCGCGTGCTGATGGAGAATGTGAACCTCTACGGCAACCAGGACACGCTGTTTACCGCCCCCCTGCCCCTGCAGGAGCGCGAGCAGAACGGCTTCCGCGGCCCGCGGGAGAACACGCCCCGGCTGGACACCGTGCAGTACTACAAAAACTGCACGATCCGCGGCAACATCGACTTTATCTTTGGCGGTGCAAACGCTGTGTTCGACACCTGCCGCCTTGAGCCGTGGCATCACATCAGCGGCACCTGCTATATCACGGCTCCCAGCACACCCGCAGGCAAGCCCGGCTACCTGTTTGTGAACTGCACCGTGCAGGGCAGCTGTGCGCCCGGCAGCGTCTATCTGGCCGTCCCTGGCGCGCGGACGCGGCCTGCTACTGCTGGACTGCGCGTTGAGCGACGAGGTCTGCGCCGACGGCTGGGACAACTGGCGTGACCCCGAGAACGAAAAGACCGCCCGCTTTGGTGAGCACGGCTCCACCGGCCCCGGCAGCGCCGCCAAGCGCGCCTTTGGCAGCGTGGATGACGATAACGAAGCGAACGCCCAGCGGGAGATGTACGCGCGGGTAAGAGCGGAATTTGGCGTGGAATAAGGCATAGAAAAGGCGGCAGACCGTTTGTGGTCTGCCGCTTTTGCTTTCCTAAGCTTCCCCCCTTTACTGTGCGCTCGTCTCGCCGCCCTCGACCACGAGGCTGTCCTCATAGTCAGTGCCGTAGGTGTCAACGAGAGTGCCTCATAGTCGGCGTGGAAGAAATTCTCCTTGCCAGAGCTTGATCTCGTCGTTGATGGCATTCAGCAGCGTCTCATTGCCCTTGTTGACGGCGGGGGCAATCGTGTCCTGGCTGCCCAGGGACGGGATGCCGACAGTGTAGCCGGGGTTCTGGCTGGCAAACGCGATGACCTCGGTGTTGTCGTTGGCCCAGGCCACGCCGCCGTTCTCCATTGCGCTCTTGGCCGTGGCGTAGGAGTCATACTTCTGCAGCGGGATGTCGGGGTAGTTCTGGGTCAGGTAGGTCTCTGCGGTAGTGCCGGAGATAACGATCATCTGGTCATCGGCGTTCCAGCTGTCCAGCGACGTGATGACGTTGGAGTCCGGGGAAACGACGCCCAGTGCAACGTTCATGTAGGGCAGCGCAAAATCGACCTCCTCGGCGCGTTCCGGCGTGACCGTGAAGTTGGCCAGAATGACATCGACCTTGCCGGTCTGCAGGTACTCGATACGGTTGGCGGCCTCGGTGGAGACGTAGTTCACCTTGACGCCCAGATCCTCGGCCAGGCGGTTGGCAAAGTAGATGTCATAGCCCTGATACTCGCCGTTTTCATCGACATAGCCGAACGGGTTCTTGTCAGAGAAAACGCCGATGTTGATCGTGCCGTCCGCTTGATCTCGTCCAGCGTGCGGTAAACAACACCGTCGGCGGATGCCGAGGTCGAGGCAGTGCCCGTGGAGGCGCTGCTGCCGCAGGCGGCCAGAGACAGGCTCAGGGTTGCGGCCAGGGCCGCGGCGGTCAATTTGGTTGCTTTTTTCATGGTGATATCCTCCTTTTTTCGTCTTTCGTTTTCCTCTATGTATTTCTTTCCACAAAAGGGAATCTATGGTACGCCCCGCGAAGCGGGCGCTTGCCTCCTAGCAGGGGAGGTGGCTCGAAGAGCCGGAAGGGTTGAACTTTGCCACAGTTCTAAATGTTTTGGGTAATGGCGAGGTTCTCTCCCCCACCCGCTTCGCGGGAGCCCCCTCGCAGAGGGGGCCAAGTCCATTACTTCACACTGTCAAAGGTGAAGGTGCGCAGGAACTTCTGCGCGCGCTCTGTCTTGGGGTGGTCGAAGAACGTCTCCGGCGTGCTCTCCTCAACGATTTTGCCGCCGTCCAGGAAGATGACACGATCCGCAATCGCGCGGGCAAACTGCATCTCGTGGGTGACAATGATCATCGTGCGGCCCTGCTTCGCCAAATCGAGCATAACGTCCAGCACCTCGCGGACCATTTCGGGGTCAAGGGCTGCAGTCACTTCATCGAACAACAAAATTTCAGGGTGCATCGCCAGTGCGCGGACGATCGCAACACGCTGCTTCTGGCCGCCGGACAGCTCCCGCGGGTAGCTCCTGGCCTTGTTCAGCAGGTTCACGCGGTCCAGCAGGGCCTCGGCTTCCTTCTGTACCTCGTCTTTGGGACGCTTGGCCACCTTGAGCGGAGCCAGCATAACGTTGTCCAGCGCGGTCAGATGCGGGAACAGTTCATAGCTCTGGAATACCATGCCGATGCGCTGGCGCAGACTCGTCAGCCCCTTGCCGCCGTAGCGACGGTCTCATTGCCCAGGCGGACGCGCCCGCTCTGGGTGGGCTCCAGCGCGTTGATGCAGCGCAGCAGCGTGCTCTTGCCGCAGCCGCTGGGGCCTACCACCACGACGACCTCGCCGGGGCGGACGGAAAAGCTGACGTCATCCAGCACGGTATTTTCCCCATAGCCCTTGACCAGATGCTCTACGGTCAAAATCGGTTCTGGCATGGTTCCTTACCTCCATTTTTTCTCTAAGTACGATGCCAGCAGGCTGATGGGCCAGCAGGCGAGGAAATACAACAGGAACACGACCAGATAGATGCCGAATGCAGCGTTCGGGCTGGCCATGCGGTTGGCTCAATGATCTGCTGCGCGACCTTCAGCACCTCGACGACGCCAATCATCAGCACAAGCTGGTGGTCTTGATCATGCGGGTGATCAGGTTGATGCTCAACGGGATCAGGCGGCGCACCGTCTGCGGAATGATGATGTACCAATAGGTCTGCGCCTTCGTCAGGCCCAGCGCCTCGCTGCTCTCATACTGGTGCTTCGGGATGGAGATCAGCGCGCCTCTCACAAGGTCGCTCATCTCTGCCGTGCCCCACAGCACAAACACGATGACGGATGCCGTCTCGCCCGAGAGGTCCCAGCCCCACGCGCGGGTCGTGCCGAAAAACACAAGGAACAGCAGCACCATCTGCGGCATAATGCGGATGATTTCGAGATAAACCCGCAGGATGGCTTTTACAACGGGATTTTTGCCGCTCATCAGCACGCCCAGCAGGATGCCCAGCGGGATGCTTATGGCGACGGAAAGCAGGCTGATGCGCAGGGCCACCCACAGGCCACCCAGCAGGCGGGCCATGTTTTTGCCCTTGAGCAGTACGTTAAGCCCCAAATCCGGCATAGCGCAGCCTCCTTTCCAGCAGAGACCCCAGCAGCGAAACCGGGAGCAGGATCAGCAGGTAAAAGACCACAAGAAGGAACAGGCTCTCGGTGGTTTTGTAGTACAGGCCGATGAGGTCCTTCGCCGTGAACATCAGGTCCATCAGGCTGATAGCGCTGAACACGCTGGTTTCCTTTAAAAGGAAAATGGCATTGGCGACGAACGCCGGGACGCTGGTTGACATGGCCTGCGGCAGGATGACGTAGCGCATCGTCTGCATCCGGTCCAAGCCGAGGCTGTAGGCGCTCTCGGTCTGGATCGGCTCGATGGATTCCAGCCCGCTGCGGAACGCCTCCGCCATGTAGCTGCCGCCCAGAAACGCCAGACCTGCAATGCCGCAGACCGCAGCGTCAGTCCTGATGCCGATCTTCGGCAAACCATAATAGATGAAAAACAACTGGACCAGGAGCGGCGTGTTGCGGCTGAGCTGGATATAAAAGCCGACGACGCGGCGCAGCACAGGCACCTTATAATACTGGACCAGTGCGCAGACCAGCCCGATGACAATAGCCAGCGCGATACCTGCCAGCCCCAGACGCAGGGTCAGCCACGCCGCTTTTTCAAACAGCGGCAGGTACTGTGCGACCACATTCCAATCCACAAAAGTCTCCCCCTTCTATCGGGTCACGAAAAAAATAGGTAAAAAAATCCGGGCCTTCTCTGCGAAGGTTCCCGGACAAAGGTCAGGTTCAACACATGGGGGTTCTGGTAGGCCCCACAGACCATGCCCGGTGACAGCGCATACGACAACAACACATAGCGGACATAGCGGTATTCCCCTTTCCTGTTTTTGGTTTGCATTGTTCAAACCCGATGCCAGTATAATATACCTATTTACCTAGAATGTCAATAGGTTTTAGCTTTTAATTTGACTTTTTCTGTAAAATAATTGCGCCGCGTTGTGTAGAGTGCACAAACGCGGCGCAATGTGTTTTATGATGTAGGGGCGCACCAAAAAAGGGCGCTGCCCTTGCGGACAGCGCCCTTTGTATTGCTTTTCAGAGCAAGAAATTACTTCTCGATCTTGGAAACAACGCCGGAACCAACGGTGTGGCCGCCCTCGCGGATAGCGAAACGCAGGCCCTCTTCCATGGCGACGGGGGTGATCAGCTCAACATGCATATCGACGTTGTCGCCGGGCATGCACATCTCGGTGCCCTCGGGCAGGGTGATGATGCCGGTAACGTCGGTGGTGCGGAAGTAGAACTGAGGACGATAGTTGTTGAAGAACGGGGTATGACGGCCGCCCTCTTCCTTCTTCAGGACGTAAACGTGGCCGTCGAAGGTGGTGTGGGGATGAACAGAGCCGGGCTGGCACAGGCACTGGCCACGCTCGATCTGGTCACGGTCAACGCCACGCAGCAGGGCACCGATGTTATCGCCAGCCTGAGCGAACTCCAGGCTCTTGCGGAACATCTCGAGGCCGGTGATGGTGGTGGTCATCTTCTCTTCCTTGATACCGACGATCTCCATCTGGTCGCCGACGTGGGCAGTACCACGCTCGACACGACCGGTGGCGACGGTGCCACGGCCAGAAATGGTCATGACGTCCTCAACGGGCATCAGGAAGGGCTTGTCAGCAGCACGATCAGGAGTGGGGATGTAGCTGTCAACAGCGTCCATCAGCTCCCAAATGCACTTGTACTCGGGGGCGTTGGGATCGGTGCTGGTGGACTCCAGAGCCTTCAGAGCAGAACCACGGATGATGGGGGTGTTGTCGCCATCGAAGTCGTACTCGCTCAGCAGCTCACGGATCTCCATCTCGACCAGATCCAGCAGCTCCTCGTCGTCGACCATGTCGCACTTGTTCATGAAGACAACGATCTTGGGCACGCCGACCTGACGGGCGAGCAGGATGTGCTCACGGGTCTGGGGCATGGGACCATCGGTAGCAGCAACGACCAGGATAGCGCCGTCCATCTGAGCAGCACCGGTGATCATGTTCTTGATGTAGTCAGCATGGCCCGGGCAGTCAACGTGGGCGTAGTGACGCTTCTCGGTGTGGTACTCAACGTGAGCAGTGTTGATCGTGATGCCACGAGCTTCTCCTCGGGAGCCTTGTCGATGCTGGAGTAATCCATGAAGTCGGCGTCGCCTTCAGAGCCAGAGTCTTGGTGATGGCAGCGGTCAGAGTGGTCTTGCCGTGGTCAACGTGACCGATGGTGCCAATGTTGACGTGCTCCAAAGAGCGGTCAAATTTTTCCTTTTCAGCCATTGGAAGTGTCCTCCTTTAATTAAAACATATTGGTAGTCTTGCGTAAGACTATCATACAAAATTTAAAGAGAAATTGCAAGTCTATTTTATGAAGTATGACTTAAAAAATCAGACTTTGTGAGCGCGCTCGGCCATGATCTTGTCGGCAACGCTCTTGGGAACTGCTGATACTCATCAGGCTCCATGGAGTACTGGCCACGGCCCTGGGTCTTGGAACGCAGGTCGGTGGCGTAGCCGAACATCTCGGACAGAGGAACCATGGCAGTCACGCGGGCGGTACCGTCCTGAGACTCCTGGTTGGTGATCTGGCCGCGGCGGCTGTTCAGGTCGCCGATAACGTTGCCCATGTACTCATCGGGCACGATAACATTGACCTTCATGATGGGCTCCATGATGACGGGATCGCACTTCTTCATGCATCCTTGAATGCCATAGAACCAGCGATGGAGAACGCCATTTCAGAGGAGTCGACCTCATGATAAGAACCATCCACAGGGTGACCTTGACATCAACGACGGGATAGCCGGCGAGAACACCGGACTTCATCGCGCCCTGGATACCATTGTCAACAGCGGGGATATATTCCTTCGGGATAGCGCCGCCAACGACACCGTTGACGAACTCATAACCCTTGCCGGGGTTGGGCTCCAGCTTGATCTTAACGTGACCATACTGGCCCTTACCGCCGGACTGACGGGCGTACTTGGTTTCCTGGTTGGCTTCCTTGCGAATGGTCTCGCGGTAAGCAACCTGGGGAGCGCCAACGTTGGCCTCGACCTTGAACTCACGGAGCAGACGGTCAACGATGATCTCCAGATGGAGCTCGCCCATGCCGGCGATGATCGTCTGGCCGGTCTCCTCATCGGTCCAGGTACGGAAGGTCGGGTCTTCTTCAGCGAGCTTTGCCAGCGCAATGCCCATCTTCTCAGAGCCGGCCTTGGTCTTGGGTTCGATGGCAACGCGGATAACGGGCTCCGGGAAGTTCATGGACTCCAGAATGATGGGATGCTTCTCGTCGCACAGCGTGTCACCGGTGGTAGTATTCTTCAGACCGACAGCAGCCGCAATATCGCCCGCGTAAACGGTGTCGATGTCCTTACGGTTGTTGGCGTGCATCTGCAGGATACGGCCGATACGCTCGTTGTTATCCTTGACAGAGTTGTAGACGGTGGTGCCTGCGTCCAGCGTACCGGAGTACACACGGAAGAAGCAGAGCTTACCGACATACGGGTCAGTCATGATCTTGAAGGCCAGAGCTGCGAACGGCTGGTCGTCGGAGGAGATACGATCCTCCTCCTCGCCGGTCTCGGGGTTGGTGCCCTTGATGGCTGCAACGTCGGTAGGAGCCGGCATGTAGTCAACAATGGCATCCAGCAGCTTCTGAACGCCGCGGTTCTGTAGGAGGAGCCGCAGACAACGGGAACGATCTCGTTAGAGATGGTAGCCTTACGCAGAGCAGCCTTGATTTCTTCCTTGGTCAGCTCTTCGCCTTCCAGGTACTTCATCATGAGCTCTTCGTCGGTCTCGGCAACAGCTCGATCAGCTTGTCATGGTACTCCTGAGCCTTCTCCTGCATATCCTCGGGGATAGCTCAACGCGGACGTCATTGCCCATGTCATCATAGTAGATGTCAGCCTGCATATCGATCAGGTCGATAATACCCTTGAAGGTATCCTCCTGACCGACGGGCAGCTGGATGGGCACACCGTTGGCGTGCAGACGATCATGGAGCATCTGAACGCAGCGGTAGAAATCGGCACCCATGGTGTCCATCTTGTTGACGTACACCATGCGGGGAACCTTGTACTCGTCAGCCTGACGCCAAACGGTCTCAGACTGCGGCTCAACACCGCCCTTAGCGGCCAGAACGGTAACGGAACCGTCCAGAACGCGCAGAGAACGCTGAACCTCAACAGTGAAGTCAACGTGACCCGGGGTGTCGATGATGTTGATACGATGGCGGTTCTTCTTGAAGAGAGCCGGATCGTGCTGGGTCTCGGTATGGCTCCAATAGCAGGTGGTAGCAGCGGAAGTGATGGTGATACCACGCTCCTGCTCCTGTTCCATCCAGTCCATCGTAGCAGCGCCGTCATGAACCTCACCGATCTTATGGTTGATACCGGTGTAGTACAGGATGCGCTCGGTGGTGGTGGTCTTACCTGCGTCGATGTGGGCCATGATACCGATGTTACGGGTCATTTGCAGAGATACATCTCTCGGCGTAGCCATGGCTTATACCTCCTCGACAGCGAATCAATAACGATAGTGGGCAAAAGCCTTGTTGGCCTCGGCCATCTTGTGCGTATCCTCGCGCTTCTTGACAGAGCCGCCGACACCGTTGGTGGCGTCGATGATCTCAGCAGCCAGACGAGCAGACATGGTCTTCTCGCCACGGGCGCGGCTGTAAGCGGTCAGCCAGCGCAGGCCGAGGGTCTCGCGGCGGGCAGGGCTAACTTCCAGAGGAACCTGATAGTTAGCGCCGCCGACACGGCGGGTCTTGCACTCGAGGTTAGGCATGATGTTCTCCATTGCCTTCTCGAACATCTCGAGCGGGTCGTTGCCGGTCTTTTCCTTCACGATGTCGAATGCATCGTAAACGATCTCCTGCGCAACACCTTTCTTGCCATCCAGCATGATGTAGTTGACCAGGCGGGTGACAACCTTGGAATTGTAAATAGGATCGGCCAGAACTTCGCGTTTCGCGACATTACCTCTTCTGGGCATCTTTCTTCCCTCCTTCACATAAATGATATCATCGGTACTCGAAAGTTAAGAAACTCCCGTTGTGCCACAAAAAAGGCGTTGGCCTATTTTATGGCGAAAAGATGTTTCCTTACTTCTTGGCACCGGCCTTGGGGCGCTTAGCACCGTATTTGCTGCGGGCCTGATTACGGTTCGCAACACCCTGGGTATCCAGAGTACCACGGATGATGTGGTAACGGACACCGGGCAGATCCTTGACACGACCGCCGCGGATCAGAACAACGCTGTGCTCCTGCAGGTTATGGCCGATACCGGGAATGTAAGAGGTGACCTCGATACCATTCGTGAGGCGGACACGGGCAACTTTACGCAGAGCAGAGTTAGGCTTCTTGGGGGTCATGGTACGCACGGCAGTGCAGACACCACGCTTCTGCGGGCTGTTGAGGTTGGTGTACTCCTTTTTCTGGGAGTTGTAGCTCTTCAGAAGGGCAGGCGCGGTGCTCTTTTTGACCAGAACCTCACGGCCTTTGCGCACGAGCTGGTTAAAAGTAGGCATTTCTTTTCTCCTTTCTTCACTTATTCACGCGCTTTTTGCGGGTCGTCCGGCCAGATGGCCGCACTATACCCCGCATCTCACGCAATGTTTATATTACAGCATCCCGGCCGGAATGTCAAGAGTATTGCCAAAAAAATCTTGAAAAAATCGTGCAATACGGAGAATTTTTCATTTCTGAAGCAAAATGTGCAAATCTTGCGCCGGTTTGGGCGGCAGCGTTGCATTTGGGTAAGTCCGCGCATAGAATGAAGCGGACCGTCTCCCCCCCCCGCCGCCGCGCGGTCAGCCGCCGTCCGTGCGCGTTTTGTCTATTTGCCAGAGACAAATATACATTTTGCACAAAAACAAGCCGCCAGATTCATGAACTTGACGAGTCGATTTCTGTTGCATTGTGTCCCCCGCTTTGCTATAATGAAGATACAGACAAAACCGGAACAGTTCCGGCCATGCAAGTTCTGACGCTACATTTTTGAGGAGGTCCTGACAATGAAGAAACTGCTTGCTATCCTGATTTCCCTGTGCATGGTATCCGCCTTCGCTGTACCTGTTTTTGCAGATGCCAACAGCGATTATATCGCCGCCGTCAAGGCCTACCAGCTCAGATCGCCGCGAACGGAAGCCTGCCTACACTGCAGCGGTGGATGCTTATTCCAAGAATGCAAAGGCCAAGGCAGACGCCGACAGCGCCGCAATTCTGAAGGCCGCCAAGCGCCCCAGGGCGAGGGCCCGATGCAGACTGTCTGGCGTCATCGCCGCGGGCAAGGCTGCCCAGTCCCAGGCTGACGCGCGCGTTGCCGCGGTAATTGCCGCAGGCAAGGCCACACAGGCCAAGGCTGATGCACGCGAGGCCGCCTATGCGAAGGCCGTGAAGGCGTATCAGGATCAGATCGCCGCACGTGAGGCCGCCTACATCAAGGCCGTGCTGGGCAAGTAATTCTACCTTATTATAATAGGAGCGGAGCGCCGGGAAAGGCGCTCCGCTTTTTTTGTTGCTATTTCCTTGCCTCCCTCTGTGAGGGAGGTGGCTCGCAGGAGGAGGCCAGGGGGGCAGGGGCAGCGGGCAAATGGGGTTTACTGCAGCTTTGCCAGCGTGGCCTCGGCATCGTCGAGGATGCGCTCGAACTTCTCGAGGGCGGCGTCCACGGGGGCCGGGGTGGCCAGGTCAACACCGGCGTGGCGCAGCTCGTCCAGCGGGTAAGCGCTGCCGCCCATGGAGAGGAACTCCTTGTAGCGCTTGACGGCGGGCTCGCCCTCTTTCAGGATGCCCTCGGACAGGGCGACAGCGGTGGAGTAGCCGGTGGCATACTTGTAAACGTAGAACGGGCGGTAGAAGTGCGGGATGCGCGCCCACTCATACTGGATCTCGTCGTCGATGACCATATCGTTGCCGAAATAGTCGGTGACAAGGCGCTTGTACAGGGCGTTCAGGGCGGCGGCGTTCAGGGCTTCACCGCGCTCGACCATGGCGTGTGCCTCGCGCTCGAACTCGGCAAACATCGTCTGGCGGTAGACCGTGCCCTTGAAGTTTTCCAGATACTGGTTCAGCAGATAGAGGCGGGTCTGGGGGTCGTTCTCGTTGGCAAGCAGCTGCTCGATGAGCAGATTCTCGTTGACGGTGGACGCGACCTCGGCGACAAACAGCGTGTAGTCCGCGTACTGCGGCGGCTGATGCTGGCGGGAGCGCCAGCTGTGGATCGTGTGGCCCATCTCATGTGCCAGCGTCGAGACACTGTCCAGCGTGCCGCTGAAATTCAGCAGGATATAGGGGTTGGAGTCATAGCAGCCGCCGGAGTACGCGCCGCCGCGCTTGCCGCGGTTGGGGTAAACGTCGATCCAGCGCTCGGCATAGGCCTTGCGGACGGTTGCCTGGTAGTCCTCGCCCAGGGGCGCAACAGCCTTCAGGACCATCTCCTGTGCGGTCTCGTAGCTGTAGGATTTTTTCAGATCGCCGACCAGCGGAGCGTAGACGTCGTAAAAGTGCAGCGCGTCGACGCCCAGCATCTTTTTGCGCAGGCGGACATAGCGGTGCATGGCGGGAATATGCTTGCGGACCGTGGCGACGAGGTTGTCGTAGACCTCAGCGGGCACATTCTCCCCCGCCATGGCCATCGCGCGGGAGGACGGGTAATTGCGGGCGGCGGCCTCGGCGGTGGCAGCCTTGATGGCACCGGCGTAGGACGCGGCGAAGGTGTTGATGTGCTCGCGGTAGCTCTTGTAGTAGCTGTGGAAGGCGTTCTCTCGCAGGGTGCGGTCCGTGCTCATCTCCAGCGGCACAAAGTTGGAGCCGGTGACCTCGACGGTCTCGCCGCTGCGTCCTTGACGGCATCAAACAGCAGGTCGGCGTCCTCCAGATTGTGGTAGATCTCGGACGGCGCAGACATGACCTCGCCGAAGCTGGCCAGCAGCTTTTCTTCAGCCTTGGTCAGGGTGTGGGGCTTGCCGCGCAGCAGATCCTCGAGGTTGAATTTGTAGTCCGCGACGGCGGGATCGTTGACGATGGCGGTCAGCGTCTCCTCGGGCAGGGACAGGATCTCCGGCTGGGCAAAGGACAGCGCGGCGGCCATCTTGACGTACTTGCTGCCGATGCGGGCGTACATGCTCTGGGCCTTGTCGTCGCGGGTGTCCTCGTCATGGCGCTGGGAGGCGTAGCAGTAGAGGCGCTCGACCTTGCGGCCCACCTCGGTGGAAGCGTCGAGGTATGCGCCAATCGTAACGGCATCGGTCAGCTTACCGGCGAAGGCTGCCAGGCTTTCAATGTCCGCGTCGAGGCTGTCCAGCGCGGTCTCCCACGCGGCGTCGCTCTCGAACATCGGGGTCAGGTCCCACTGAAATTGCGGGTCCAGTTCACTGCGTTCTTTTAAAATTTCAGCCATTGGTATTCTCCTTATTGTAAAATATTTTGTTGTGCAGAAGATGTCGGGGTGTGCGGTGGCATCCACCGCGTTGCAGGGTTGTCGAGGACGCCGACCCCTACGCGTAGGGGCGGATTCCATATCCGCCCGGGGACATTGCGGCAAGCCAATGTCCCGGCGTGCAACGCTCGCCCCTACAGATTATAATAGGGCTTTTTCCCAATCGGCGGGGCGGAAGCCCGGCAGGACAAAAGTATCCGTCACCAACAGCGGGCGCTTGACCAACATACCGTCCGAGCCAGCAGGGCGATCTGCTCCTCCTCGCTCATAGCGGGCAGCTTATCCTTGAGGCCCAGATTTTTGTAGACAAGGCCGCTCGTATTAAAGAACCGCTTGATGGGCAGGCCGCTCGCGGCAATCCATGCCCGCAGCTCATCTGCGGTGGGGTTATCCTCTTTAATATGGCGGGCGGTGTAGACAATGCCGTGTTCATCCAGCCATTTTTTGGCCTTCTGACAGGTAGAGCACGGCGGGTATTGCAGGAACAGCATAGGTTCACGCTCCTTACTATCGGTTAATTTATTATAACCCAGCGGAGGGCGGGTGTCAATCGGGCATTTTTTTCGATGCATCGTATCTAAACGGAGCATCGGTTTACAAAGCACGAATTTCGTGTTACCCTTAATGCAAATAAGAACGGAGAGATTTTATGGACGCTAAGAGTTTCGGGGTATTTCTCGCACAGCAGCGCAAAAAGCAAGGATTTACACAGGCAGAACTTGCCGAACAGCTACACGTAACCGACAAGGCCGTAAGCAGATGGGAGCGCGGAGTTTCCCATAGTTAAAGATACCACACCAAATATGATGAACCCACGCTTATACACTACCAGCTATAATAAACCGCAAGGACAGCAATTTGATGATACTGCTGTCCTTTCTTTTATAAAATTGCAGTACACATAAAAAAGCTGTAAAATGATAAATATATTTGTCCTTGTAACAATTCTCGGACATTTGCCTGTTATACTATCTGCAAAAAGCAAAGGAAGTGAGAATATGGAGCAGATTTTAATTGTCGAGGACGACAGTTTTTTGAATAAGATGTTAGACTATAACCTGACCGCAGACGGCTACGGCGTGACTTCTGCCCTAAATGCCAGAACCGCAGCCGAAGCCATCCGCCAGCGGGAATTTGATTTAGTGCTGCTGGACATCAACCTGCCGGACGGGAACGGTTTTGAACTGTGCAAGCTGATAAAGCCCCAGCACCCGGACACCATCGTAATATTCCTGACCGCCAACGATCAGGAGAGCGACCAGATACGGGGCTATGAGGTGGGCGCGGTGGACTACATCACAAAGCCCTTTGTGATCGGGGCCTTGCAGCGAAAAATCAAAGCCATGTTCGCTATGCTGGAACACCACAAACCGGCCAAGGACATTTACGACGACGGGCGGCTGTTTCTGGACTTCTCGGAGCAGACGGCTTCCCTAAACGGCAAGCCCCTGACCCTATCCCCGATGGAGTATAAAATGCTGAACCTGTTCCGCAAAAATCCCCGGCAAGTGCTGACCCGTGGGCAGCTTTTGGAAAAGCTGTGGGATATAGACGAGAGGTTTGTAGACGAACACACCCTGACAACCTCCATCAGCCGGATTCGCAGCAAGATTGAATCTGACGGCGGCGCACCCTACATCAAGACTGTTTACGGCATGGGCTATCAATGGACGGGAGGCGAGGCAAAATGAAGTTTCAAAACCTCTCGGTAAAGCGGCTGTTTGGCCGGGTGGCAATGGAGCTTGTCCTCTCCATGTCCGGGATCACCATAGCCCTGTTTCTTGTGACAAAACAGATTGCGGTGCTGCTGACAGGCGGGACGCTGCTGCTGTGCGCCTTGTGGGGATTTTTGTACTGACGCAGGCGTTTGGAAAGCGGCTGTCGCAGTTTACCGCTGACCTGTGCCAGACCTTAGACCACATGATCGCCGGGAATGAAGCGCCCCAGCGGCCAGAGGACAGCGAAACCCAGCTTGCCAGAATCGGACACCGGCTGGCAAGGCTTTACCAGATCATGCAGGAGAACCGCCGCCGGGTGGACGAGGAACGGCAGGAGTTAC
>ENA-OQCN01000346-OQCN01000346.1-human-gut-metagenome-genome-assembly--contig:-NODE-346-length-24758-cov-2.278308_pt1 | contig 24758 bp, 37 predicted proteins | sample MGYA00242497_ERZ504576 | MGnify/ENA primary metagenome ERZ504576 (study PRJEB26092, sample SAMD00036296) | human gut metagenome | host: Homo sapiens | study: EMG produced TPA metagenomics assembly of... | reverse complement strand
GTCAGAAGCACCTGTTAAAGGAACGAAGCGAACGTGTTTGAGGCGAATGCGAGTTTGAGCGTAGTTCCTTTTGCTTTTAGGTGATTCTGACTCTTCTTAGTGTTTCTTATGGTATGGAACCTGAACAAGAAGCCTTATCTATTGTTTCCTTCAAGGACTGAGAGGCCGCTTTCCAGTTAATAAATTAAATTACCGCATAAACTCATTGATCACATGCAGCACCCCGTCCTCATCATTAGACTTCGTAATATAATCCGCCTTATCAAGAACGGCTGGTTGTGCATTTGCCATGGCTACGCCAAGTCCTGCGGTTTCGATCATGGTCAGATCGTTGTATCCATCTCCGCAGCAGATCATTTCATCAGCAGTAAGACCGATACTTGTCAGTAATTTTAATAAAGAATGTGCCTTGTCGATTCCGGCCGGCATAACCTCTACAAAGAAAGGATCCGAACAGTAGACGGACAGATAAGAGTGAAACTGTTTGCTGAGTTCTTTGCGTATCTGGTCTAAGATATCGGGATCTCCGGTTACGAGGAATTTATTCGGATCATCAGGATGACATCCAGAAAGTCAGCACCGGCATCAATGATCGGCATCTGATTGATGCGGGACTCCAGCTCTGTGTATTGATTGGAGTGGATGCCGGATAAAATATGTTCAGATGTGTAAGTGAGGATGTCTACGCCGTGTCCGGCATATTTTATCACCGTTTCGTAGACACCTTTTGCACAGTCAGCCGGAAGTATTTTATTGTAGATTGCTTTTTTGGTCCGGCAGTCGGTGATACGTCCACCGTTGAAAGAAAGGATGTAACTTCCATAATCTTCCAGATGAAGCTGCTCTGCCAGCGGAACGACACCTTTTGTCGGGCGTCCGCTGGCGAGAACAACTTTTTTACCGGCTTCCTGAATCTCGATCAGAGCATCCAGGGTCGGCTTTGTAATTTCTTTTTGGGAGTTGGTAAGAGTTCCGTCCAGATCAAGGGCGAGAATCTGATAAGCCATATAATAATCTCCTTAAATATCTCGTTTGTTTCGTTCTTTTTTGTTATTTTATAATTCTTCCAAAGCATGAACAATCTGTGGAAAATTCATTCCGTGGGAGCTTTTACCAGAACATTGTCCCCATCTTTGATGATGTCCGGTATAGCCTGAATGAAGCTTTCATTATCAGCAAACCAAAGTGCCTGGGTATGTGTGCCCCTGGATGCTTCTTCTACCAGAGCGTGTGTCAGGTCTCCGATTCCGCAGACAAGGTCTACATTCTGTTGTGCTGCGTAAGTACCGACTTCTGCATGAAGAACTTCAGCAGTATCACCAAGTTCTCCCATATTACCAAGGACTGCAACCCTACGTCCGATTGCCATATTAAGGACATCGATGGAAGCCTTCATAGAGATCGGATTGGCATTGTAGCAATCGTCTAAGATGATCATATGGTCTGTTTCTATGAGATGGTTACGCCCTGGGATAGACGGCAGGGATTCGATGCCGGCTTTGATCTCGCTGGCAGTCAGTCCCAGTGTATATCCGACAGCAGCACCTGCAACCGCATTGCTTACCATGTGGATGCCGGGTACAGGAACCAGACAGTCGAAAGAAGTCCCATCCTTTAATGTGATCGTGCAGGAAGTTCCGCGGAGTCCCTGAGGTTCAATGTTGTCGCACGGAATGCACAGTTGCTTCCTGTTCCGAAGAATACAGGAGCGACACCTTGACAGACTCATCTTGCAAAGCAGATCGTCATCACCGTTCAGAATGATGGAACCGCCGTTTTTCATATCCTGGATCATCTGTGATTTTTCCTGAAGAATGCCTTCTCTTGTCTTGAAGAACTCCAAATGTGCGATACCGATATTGGTGATCACACAGATGTCAGGGCTGGATACAGATGAAAGGCGGCGCATCTCACCAAAGTGATTGACACCCATCTCAAGTACGGCAACCTCTGTATCCTCCGGCATATCGAAGATTGTGATCGGAAGTCCCCATTCGTTATTGAAGTTTCCAAGTGTTTTATGTACATGATATTTCTGAGCCAGAACAGAGGCAATCATCTCTTTGGTACTGGTCTTTCCGACACTTCCGGTAATTCCGACAACTTTCATATCGAAAGAATCACGATAAAGCTTGGCAATGTCAAGCAGTGCCTGCCCTGTGGATTCTACCAGAATATAAGGAAAATCCGTCTCACCGAGATCTTCGTGGGAGACAACACACATAGCACCGGCTTTTACAGTGTCTGGGATGAATTTGTGTGCGTTGACACGTTCTCCGTCAATGGCAACGAATAAGTAACCAGGCTGGACTTTCCGGCTGTCGATCACGACACCGGATACTTCCTGGTTGAGAATACTCTCATCGCCGTGGAAAGTCCCTTTGCAGGCTCTGGTTATATTTCAATTGAAAGATTTTTCATGGATATTCATCCTCCTTAATAGCGGGCTTTCATGGATTCCTGAATAATGGCCTCACAAAGTTCGCTGTATTCATATCCGGCAGCTTTGGCAGCTTTCGGAAGAAGGCTTGCTGCGGTCATTCCCGGAAGCATTCATTTCCAGACAGTAGAATTCACCGTCTGCATCGGATACGATAAAGTCTGCACGAGAGTATACATCCATGCGGAGTGCTTCAAAGGCACGTTCTCCGGCACGCTGGATCAGTTCTTGTGTCTCTGCATCCAGTGATACAGGAGGACAGATTTCGGAAGCACCGCCTGCCTGATATTTGTTCGCATAATCAAAGAGTCCGTCCTTTGGAACAATTTCAACGAGCGGAAGTGCTTTTCCGGCAAGAATACCGCAGGCGAATTCACGGCCTTTGATAAATGGTTCGATGACAACCTCGTCTGTGTTGTCTATATCAAAAGATTTGTGGATCGCATCATAATAGTCTTCTTCTGTGTGACAGATGTATACACCGATACTAGATCCGTTTGAGCATGGCTTTACAACCAGTGGAAGGTAGTATCCAAGTTCATCCAGACGGGTATCTTTCGTTTTTACTGTCAGTGAAGTTCCTCTTGGAGTCGGGACACCACTGGTTTTGAAAATCTGTTTTGTGACCAGTTTGTTCATGGATAATGTACATCCAAGAGAGTTCGGTCCGGTGTATTTGATTCCCAGGTTATCAAAAGTTGCCTGAAGTTTTCCGTTTTCACCGATGGAACCGTGAAGAGCCATAAATGTGATATCAGCCATCTGGCAGAGTTCAATAACATTTGGTCCGATTTCGGAAGGTGACTGATCCGGGCGTGATTTGCGAAGTGCACTCAGATCCGGTACAGATGTTGAGATTCCCTTGGAAATCTCAAGCCCGCCATCCGGACGGTCGAATATTTCTTCTAATTTATCGGAATCGTATGGAAGGCCGAAGAACACATCCAGAAGAAATGCCTGATGTCCCATCTCCCGGAGAGTTTTACAGATTCCTGCTCCCGAAAGTAAGGATACATCTCTTTCCGGACTGAGTCCGCCTGCTAATACTATAATTTTCATGATTAATAAGTCCTCCTTTAATCTGTCATATTCATCTGATCCAGCAGTGATTTTTTTAACATCGTAGAGTTTTTTTGGAAAGATCCACATAAACTCTGTGCGGATAGAAGAGACGCTTGGTCTCATCCCATAAAGTGTCTTTTTCCGAGCAGCAATATGAGGCAATCTCTTTTAATGTCGGAGATTTGTAAATGCATTCGCCGTTTTTGAAGACAGGTACAAGAATCTCGCGTACTGTATAGGTGCCACCGGAAAGTTTCGTCTTTTTCCATGTCTCTATCGGGTCGAAGAGAAGCAGATCCTGTTCGGTATCGATGACTTCATCGGCAAAGCAGATAAGGTCTGCCTTGATCTTACCGCTCTTTTTTTCATAGATACGGTAGATCGTCTTATTACCAGGATTGGTGATCTTCTCGGTATTTTCAGATATTTTTATCTTCGGAACGAATTCGCCTTCTTCATTCTGGATGGCAGCCAGCTTGTACACACCTCCGAAGGAGGGCAGTCCTTGGATGTGATCAGGTTGGTACCGACACCCCAGGAATCAATGGCTGCGCCCTGCATCTTCAGATCGTGAAGAAGGAATTCATCCAGATCATTGGAAGCACAGATGGTAGCTTCAGGGAAGCCTGCATCGTCCAGCATCTTCCGTGCTTCTTTTGAAAGGTATGCAAGATCACCGCTATCCAGGCGGATTCCGTATTTGTTCAGTGGTTTTCCGGAATCTTTGAATTCCCGGAATACACGGATGGCATTCGGGACACCGGATTTTAACGTATCGTATGTGTCAACTAAGAGTGTGCAGTTGTCCGGATACATCTCTGCGTAAGTCCTGAATGCAGTGTATTCATCCGGAAAACTCATGATCCAGCTGTGTGCGTGGGTTCCCATAACAGGGACATCAAACATCTGTCCGGCAAGTACATTGGATGTGCCGACACATCCCCCGATCATCGCTGCTCTTGCACCATATAATCCTGCATCAGGACCCTGTGCACGGCGCAGACCGAATTCCATAATACCATCGCCGTTAGCGGCAAATACAATACGGGAAGTCTTGGTTGCAATCAGTGACTGATGATTAATGATATTCAGGATCGCTGTCTCAACAAGCTGCGCTTCCATAATCGGAGCAATCACTTTCAGAAGAGGCTCCTTCGGAAATATGACGGTTCCCTCAGGGATGGCATAGATATCACCACTGAAGTGGAAACCGCTCAGATAATGAAGGAAGTCTTCTTTAAAAATCCCAAGACCTCTTAAATAATCTACATCTTCATAAGTAAAATGCAGATTCTTTATATAATCAATTACCTGATCAAGACCGGCACATACAGAATATCCGTTGTTGCAAGGGTTCTGACGAAAAAATACATCAAAAATAACTTTTTCATTCTGCCCTTTTTCGTAATACCCTTGCATCATGGTGAGCTCGTACAGATCGGTCAGCAAGGTAAGATTGCGTTTGCTCATTTTCAAACTCCTTTTTACTGCTGTTTGCAGTACATTTCTTTTTTTAGTTATACCGTTTTATTATAGCACTTAAGGGAATAAATGTAAAAGAAAAAAACAGGCACTAAACAAGTGCCTGATTCTTATGAATAGTCTCGCGGATGATGTTACTGCAATGTTCGCCGATACGTTTTTTCTCGTCTTTGTCCAGTTCTTTCGGATAAATTGGTTTGCCATATTCCAAAATAACGTGTGTTTTCTTAATGAAAGGTATATGACCTTCAAAAATATCACAGGTATTATTCAGACTCATCGGTACGATCGGACATCCGGTCTTCTCTGCAATCTTAAAGGAACCGTTGTGGAACGGAAGTAAAGATAATTCTTCGCCGTTGTTCCTGGTACCTTCCGGAAAGATACAGATAGATACACCGTGTTTTACATAATCGATTGCCTGAAGGATAGTCTTTAAGCCTTCTTTCGGATTCTCCCTGTCGAGGAAGAGACAGTAGAGACGCTTCATCCAGGTGCGGAGAAGCGGAATAGAGAGCATCTCTTTTTTTGCAATGTAACCGGTCAGGTTTTTGCATCTTGCATACGTGATCACGATATCAAAATAACTTCTGTGGTTTCCGATAAAAAGAACCGGCTCGTCCGGAACATTCTCCTCACCGATGACAGTGAGCTCGATCCCGGCAAGGCGGACAATCACTTTAAATGCCCACTGGACGATCCGCAGACTGGAATAATCCATTGTCTTTTTGCTGATTTTCCCAATCAGCCATTCAATTCCAAGAACCGGAATGCCGATAATCAGGAATAAGATCACGAATAAGGCAACTGGTATAATTCTCATAATGAATACTCCTTTTCATTCTAGTTATTTTATCATAGCATAAAATCCGCATTTTTTACACCCATAGTGTGTAAGATAGTAGAGAGAAAATAGAAGAAGGCTGTATTGAAGAGAATAAAAATGTTCTTAACCGTGATCGCAGTTACAACGCTGCTTTCCGGTTGTAGTTTTGGCACGATAGAAGAACAGAAAACAGGAGATATTACATATGAGATTGTAAAGAAAGAAGAGATTCCGGAACAACTGAAAGAAGAGATAAAAGAAGCTGGAAAAAAGGAAATGTGGATCAGTTATGCAGATACAGGAAAGGAAGAAACATACCTGTATGTAGTGCGGGGGTACGGGACACAGCAGACGACCGGCTACAGCATTGAAGTAAATGCATGTTATGAGACAGTGGATACAGTGGTTATCCGTACAACGCTTCAGGGCCCGGAGAAAAAGGAAAAAATACACAAGAAAAAGACATATCCATACATTGTCATAAAGATGCCGTACACGGAAAAGCAGATTATATATGAATAAAAGATGTTGTAAAAGGAGGCAGGAACAATGGAATATCAGAAAAAAGAGATCCGTATATTTCAAAATGGAAGGACAGTAAATGACCAGTTCTATATTGACGGGGATTATAATGTTCCGGAGGCAAAACGGGATGTGGGAAAGATTATATTAAGCAATGGGATGTTGCGGGTAGAGGAGATGAAACAGGTAGAAAGCTATCTGAAAGTATCGGGAAAACTGGAGTTCAAAGTTCTCTATATGGCAGATGAGATGGTTCCGGTACCGGCAAGCCTGGAAGGGCGGATCCCATTTGAAGAGATGATCTATCTGGAGCAGGAACCGGAAGGAAACCTGGTGCTTCAGACGTCTGACACCGAGGTTACTGTAACGATGATCCACTCAAGAAAACTGAACATCAAGACACTGGCAGAGATTTCCATCGGAACCGAAAAGTGTACCGGTGAAGAGATTACAACCGATGTAGAAGAGAAGTTCCGGTTTTTAAGAAAATGAAAGAAGAAGAGATTCTAAAAGTATTTGCTACCGGAAAAGATACTTACAGGATTAAAGAAGAGGTCACATTGAGCGGTACAAAGGAGCATATCGGCACACTTTTGTGGACGGATGTGACAGGTGGAAAAGCGGATACACAGTTAGGAACAGATGAACTGCTGATTAGTGGTGAACTTAACATGTTCTGCCTGTACGAAACGGCAGAAGGAAAGACGGATTGGATAAGCCGGACAGTTCCGTATGAAGGCAGATCGAATGTATGGGCGTGATGCCCGGAATGTATCATCAGTCAGAATTACATCTTACGGATATCAATGTAGAGCCGCGGATGGATGAGAACGGCGAGATGCGTATTCTTGGCATAGAAGCAACGCTGCAAGTCCGTCTGATTGTCTACGAGGAAGAGAAGATCCAGATACTGGAAGATCTGTATATGCTGGATCATATCTGTATTCCGGAGATAAAAGAAAAGAGGTTCTTCCGATTAAAACTCCAGAATCATTCCAAATGCAGAATCAGTGAGGAATTAACACTGCCGGAACTGAAAGAGGATATCTTGCAGATCTGTCACTGTAAAGGAAAGATTCAGATGGAAACAGTAAAAGCAGAGACGGATGGTGTACATATCGACGGTGTGCTGCACTTGCAGTTTTTATATGTGCGGGAAGATGATCAGACGCCGTTTGGCGTATGGAATGGAATGGTTCCGTTCAGTTATCTCCTAGAAAACGGGGGCGGCGAACCGGATATGGAAGATATGGATTGTACGGTCGAGCAGCTTTCGGTAAATCTCATGGGAAGCGGTGAAGTAGAAGTGAAAGCCGTTCTGGCATTCAACTGTTTTCAGAAAGAACCGGTGCAGATACAGAATATTGAATCTGCGGAATTCTGCCCGATGGATACCGAAGAGTTGGAAAGCCGTCCCGGAATTGTCGGATATTTCGTACAACAGGGGGATACATTATGGAATCTTGCGAAAAAATATAACACAACGGTGGAAAATATAAAAGAAGTTAATTATATGGAAAAAGAAAGGTATAAATAAAGGCGATAAAATATTGATTTTTAAGCAAAATTTGGGTATACTGTAAGAACATTGTATACAAAATGTAAGGAGATAAATAAGATGGATAAAATGGAATTGAAAGCACTTGGAAAGATTAATCTGGGTCTGGATGTTCTGGGACGGAGAGAGAACGGTTATCACGATGTGCGGATGGTGATGCAGACGGTATACCTGTATGACCAGATCCGGATGGAAAAGACGAAAAAACCGGGTATAGAATTGTTGACGAATCTTTTTTATCTGCCGTGAATGAGAATAACCTGGCGTATCAGGCAGCAGACCTTCTGATGAAGGAGTTTCATGTAAAGGAAGGCGTGAAGATCACATTAGATAAACATATACCGGTAGCGGCAGGAATGGCAGGCGGAAGTTCGAACGCGGCAGCCGTACTGTTCGGGATCAACCGTATGTTTTCGCTTGGACTTTCACAGAAAGAACTGATGGAAAGAGGCGTGACACTGGGAGCAGATGTTCCTTATTGTGTTATGCGCGGAACCGTTCTTGCAGAAGGGATAGGAGAGATCCTCACACCACTTCCGGCATGTCCGAAATGCCATGTGCTGATCGCAAAACCGCCGATCAGTGTGTCGACAAAACTGGTCTATGAGAAGCTGGATTCCCATGAGATTGAGAATCATCCGGATATTGACGGAATCATCGATGGGCTGTATGACCAGGATATTACAAAAGTAGCATCCCGGATGGGAAATGTACTGGAGAAAGTAACAATCGAAGAATATCCGGTTATTGAACAGATTAAAAATGTCATGAAGGAGCAGGGGGCACTGAATGCGATGATGAGCGGAAGTGGTCCAACGGTATTCGGCCTTTATGAGACGAAAGAGAAAGCAAGAAAAGCAGCAGCAAAGATAAGAGAAAAGCAATTAGCAAAGCAGGTGTATGTGACCGGCATACATAATGCAAGGAGGAAATAGGCATGGAACCGAATTTTAAAGTAAACATGAATGAGTATCTGCCACTTAGAGATGTCGTGTTCAATACTTTGAGACAGGCGATTCTTCGAGGCGAGTTAAAACCGGGAGAAAGACTGATGGAGATCCAGCTTGCCAATAAACTGGGAGTCAGCCGTACTCCGATTCGTGAAGCCATCCGTAAGCTGGAGCTGGAAGGACTTGTGCTGATGATCCGAGAAAGGGCGCAGAAGTTGCAGAGATCACAGAGAAGAATATGCGGGATGTTCTGGAAGTCAGAAAGGCTTTGGAAGAACTGGCGGTTCAGCTTGCATGTGAGAAGATTACGGCTGAAGAGATCGAAGAGATGAAGAAAGCGGCCGAAGAGTTCAAGATGATATTAAAAAACAAGGATATCACAGAGATTGCCGAAGCAGATGTACGTTTCCATGATATCATTTACATGGCAACGGATAATCAGAAACTGATTCTGCTTCTGAATAACCTGCGTGAACAGATGTACCGTTATCGTGTGGAATATCTGAAGCGTGAAGAAGCACATCCACAGCTCATTGCAGAACATGCGGCAATTATCGAGTATATCAGCAAAGGTGAGAAGAAAGCTGCAACAGATGTTATGTGTAAACATATCGATAATCAGGTGACGACCGTGATCGATGTGATTCGTACAAAGCAGAGCTAGAAAACAAAAAATTCAGAAGTATGCCAGGAGTGTATAGATAAGAACCATTGTGTCGAGACTTCCTGTATCAGTAAAAATTACCGTTCATGCAGTATCCGTGAACGGTAAGAAGCAGGAAGGAGATACATAGATGAAACGGGAAAGAATTTGCCTGATCATAGCATGTCTGCTGTCATTTGCGCTGACAACCGGGATTATGGAACGGCGTATGGAAGTTGTTCATGCGGAGATTGCACAGACGCAGAAAACGCTGGCAGAGGAAGTGTTCCGCTTTCATGTGATCGCAGAAAGCAACAGTGTGAAGGATCAGCGGATTAAATTGCACGTCCGGGATACGGTACTTAGCTATATGAAATCACAGATGCCGGAAACGGAGCGTAAAAGCGCACAGTTAACGAAAGACTGGGTGAAAAAGCATCAGAAGGAACTGGTGAAGACTGCTGATGAAGTGTTAAAAAAAGAAGGCGTGTCATACCGGGCACAGGCAAAGGTGACGAGCTGCTATTTCCCGGATAAACGGTATGGTGATATCATATTTCCGGAAGGAGAGTATGAGGCGCTGAGAATCACTCTCGGAAGCGGAAAAGGACATAACTGGTGGTGCGTGCTGTACCCGAGCCTGTGCTTTACCAATGCGACCTGTGCGGTGGTTGATGAAGACGGAAAAAAAGAACTGAAAGAAGCACTCAGTGCAGAAGAATATGAGATGGTAACTGCTGCTTCGGAATTCAAGATAAAATGGTTTTTCTTCGGAAATTCCGATAAGAATACGGAAGAAGAGCATACAAAGGAGTCAGACTAACTATGAGAGACAATCAATATACTACAGAGGGAAGAATCCGGTTCAGTGAAGTGGATCATACCAGAAGAATCACACTGCCGGGGATCGTGAATTATTTTCAGGACTGCAGCACATTTCAGTCGGAAGATCTCGGACTGGGAATCATGCATTGCAGCGAGCGGAAAAGAGCCTGGATCCTGTCGTCGTGGCAGGTAGTCGTAGAACGGTATCCGGAGATAGGAGAGAAGATACAGACCAGTACCTGGGCGACAGATTTCAAGGGATTGTTCGGGGAGCGTAATTTCTGCATGACAGATGAGAATGGAAACGATGTCGCATATGCCAATTCCCTGTGGGTATACATGGATATAGAGAGAGGACGTCCGGCAAGACCGGATGAATCAGAGATTGCCCCATATGGAACCGGAGAGCCATATGAGATGACATACGAATCCAGAAAGATTCCTCTTCCAACAGAATCGGAAGAACTGGAAAGCTTTCCGGTGCGCAGATATCATATCGACACGAATGAGCATGTTAATAACTGCCAGTATGTGCAGATGGCACTGGAGTCGCTTCCGAAAGACAAAGAAGTACACCAGATGCGAGTGGAATATAAGAAATCTGCAGTATATGGTGATATGATCTATCCGCGGATTGCAGCAGAAGATGACAGAACAGTCGTTGAATTATGTGATGAAAATGCAAAGCCGTATGCAGTGATCGAATTCAGATTTGCGTAAGCAGGTAACAGATACATTAAAAAGAGAAGGAAACAGAGAGGAAATATATGGGATTAACAGATTATTTGGGAAAGAAAAGAAGATTGATGATCGTCAAAGAAGTGGAGTTCGGAGTATATCTGGGAAACAAAGATGACAAAGTTCTGCTTCCGAAAAAACAGGTGCCGAAAGATGTAGAAGTCGGAGATCCGGTAGAAGTATTCTTATACAAAGATTCCTCCGACCGTCTGATCGCAACCACACAGGAACCGAAGATCACGCTGGATGAACTGGCTGTACTGAAGGTTGCAGACACAGGAAGAATCGGTGCATTCCTTGACTGGGGACTGGAGAAAGATCTTCTTCTTCCATTCAAAGAGCAGACTGCGAAAGTGAAAAAAGGTGATGAAGTTCTGGTTGCACTTTACGTGGACAAGTCCGGAAGACTTTGTGCAACGATGAAAGTATATGAGAAGCTTCGTACAGATTCTCCATATAAAAAGGATGATCATGTAGAAGGAATCATTTACGAGACGAGTGATAACTTTGGCGTGTTTGTGGCAGTGGATAACTGTTACAGTGCATTAATTCCAAAGAGAGAAGCTTTTGGCAGGTTAAAAGTCGGTGATCGTGTATCTGCCAGAGTCCTGAAAGTAAGAGAGGACGGAAAATTAGACTTAAGTGTCAGAGAAAAAGCATTTCTTCAGATGGATGAGGATGCAGCGCTGATCATGAAACGCATGGAAGAATATGGCGGGAAGCTTCCGTTTAATGACAAGGCGGATCCGGAACTGATCAAACAGGAATTCGGATTGAGTAAAAATGCGTTCAAACGTGCTGTCGGAAGACTTCTTAAAGAAGGTCGTATAAAAATTTCAGAAAAGAATATTGAAATGAAAAAGAAATAAGGTATAATAAAAGCATTAAGATTGTTAATAATAAAATGAATAAAAAGGAGAATGAGAAATGAAAGTACAGAATATTACAGATATCGAAGGATTTTTCAAAGTAGTTGATTCTTGTGAAGGAAAAGTTGAACTTGTAACAGGTGAAGGTGACAGACTGAACTTAAAGTCAAAATTATCTCAGTATGTATCTATGGCAAATATTTTCTCTAACGGAGAATTCCGGAATTGGAAGTCGTTGCTCATGAGCCACAGGATATCGATAAACTTGTAAAATTCATGCTTCTTGGAACTGGAAAAGAAGACTAAGGCAAACATGAATGTTTGAGAGGGTGTTCCCTGAAGGGAGCACCTTTTTTCAATATATTTAACAGAAAGGGAGAAAGCTATGAGCTTTGCACATCTTCACGTCCATACAGAGTACAGCCTGTTGGATGGCTCAAATAAAATTAAAGAATGTGTAGCCAGGGTAAAAGAACTCGGGATGAACAGTGTGGCGATTACGGATCATGGTGTGATGTATGGTGTTATTGATTTTTACCGTGCGGCAAAAGCAGCAGGAATCAAACCGGTTCTTGGATGCGAGGTCTATGTTGCACCGGGATCCCGATTTGATAAAGAGGCTGTCGGAAGCGGTGATGACCGTTACTACCATCTGGTACTTCTGGCAGAAAATGATATCGGATATCACAATCTGATGAAGATCGTATCCAGAGGATTTACGGAAGGCTATTATTATAAACCAAGGGTAGATATTGAAGTACTGCAGGAATTTCACGAAGGGATCATTGCGCTCAGTGCATGTCTGGCCGGTGAGGTACAGAAGAATATCCTGCGTGGGATGTATGAAGAAGGAAAGGCAGCGGCACTTAGGTATCAGGACATTTTTGGAAAAGGAAATTTTTTTCCTGGAACTGCAGGATCATGGGATGCAGGAACAGCAGATCGTGAATCAGTCGCTCCTTCGTATGGCTCAGGAGACGGGAATTGAGCTTGTTGCGACGAATGATGTACATTATACCTATGCCGAAGATGTAAAGCCACATGATATTCTGCTGTGTATCCAGACTGGAAAGAAACTGGAAGATGAAGACCGTATGCGGTATGAGGGCGGTCAGTATTATATTAAGTCTGAGGAAGAGATGCGGCAGCTGTTTCCATATGCACTGCAGGCGCTTGAGAATACACAGAAGATTGCGGACCGTTGTAATGTGGAGATTGAATTCGGTGTTACCAAATTGCCGAAATATGACGTGCCGGAGGGATATACTTCCTGGGAATATCTGAATAAGCTTTGCTTTGATGGCTTGAAAGAACGTTATCCGGACGGGGATCATTCGCTGAAAGAACGTCTGGAGTATGAATTGTCGGTCATTCAATCTATGGGATATGTGGATTATTTCCTGATCGTGTGGGATTTTATCAATTATGCAAGAACACAGGGGATCAAGGTCGGACCGGGACGAGGTTCGGCGGCAGGAAGTATCGTATCGTATTGTCTGGGAATCACAAGTATTGATCCGATCAAGTATCAGCTGCTGTTCGAGCGGTTCCTGAACCCGGAACGAGTATCCATGCCTGATATTGACGTGGACTTCTGTTTCGAAAGGCGGCAGGAAGTTATCGACTATGTAGGAAGAAAGTACGGTGCAGACCGGGTGGTACAGATCGTAACTTTTGGTACGATGGCGGCCCGCGGAGTCATCCGTGATGTGGGACGTGTGATGGATCTTCCATATGCATTTGTAGACAGCATTGCAAAGATGGTGCCGACAGAGCTGAATATTACGTTAGATAAAGCCCTGAAGATGAATCCGGAATTCAAAAAACTGTATCAGGAAGATGAACAGGTAAAGGAACTGATCGATATGTCGAGAAGACTGGAAGGTCTTCCGAGACATACATCCATGCATGCGGCAGGTGTCGTGATCGGTCAGAGGGCAATAGAGGAGTTTGTGCCTCTTTCACTTGGATCCGATGGCTCTGTGACAACACAGTTTACCATGACAACCTTGGAAGAACTGGGACTTTTGAAGATGGATTTCCTGGGACTCCGTACATTAACAGTTATCCAGGATGCAGAACGTCTGGCAGGTATCAGCAGTGGAAAGACGATTGATATCAATAAGATAGATTATGATGATAAAGCAGTCCTTGCATCCATCGGAACAGGAAAGACGGACGGAGTATTCCAGCTTGAAAGCGCCGGTATGAAGAACTTCATGAAAGAACTGAAGCCACAGAATCTGGAAGATATTATCGCCGGTATTTCATTATACCGTCCGGGTCCGATGGACTTCATCCCGCAGTATATCAAAGGCAAGAATAACCCGGAAAGCATTACCTATGACTGCCCGCAGCTGGAGCCGATCCTTGCGCCGACTTACGGCTGTATCGTATATCAGGAGCAGGTTATGCAGATCGTGCGTGATCTGGCAGGTTATACACTCGGACGAAGTGACCTCCTGCGAAGAGCAATGTCCAAGAAGAAGGGCGACGTCATGCAGAAAGAACGTCAGAACTTTGTGTATGGGAATCCGGATGAGGGCGTACCAGGCTGTATTGCCAATGGAATCGACGAGAAGACGGCAAATAAAATCTATGATGAAATGATTGATTTTGCCAAATATGCATTTAACAAGTCGCATGCTGCGGCATATGCGTGGTATCTTATCAGACAGCCTGGTTAAAATATTATTATCCGGTAGAATTTATGGCAGCACTTATGACTTCCGTGATCGATAATCCGGGGAAAGTGTCAGAGTATATTTACAGCTGCCGGCAGATGGGAATTAAGATCCTTCCGCCAGATATCAATAAAGGAGAGGGAAGCTTCTCTGTTGACAGCGGTAACATCCGTTATGGCCTGGCGGCGATCAAGAGTATCGGAAAGCCGGTGATAGAATCGATCATCAAAGAAAGAAAAAACGGAGGGCCATTCAGTAACCTGAAAGACTTTATCGAGCGGCTGTCCGGAAAAGAGGTCAATAAGCGTACGATAGAAAGCTTTATCAAGTCCGGAGCATTTGACAGTCTGGGTGGTACAAGAAAGCAGTTTATGGTGGTCTATGTGCAGATTCTGGATCAGGTGAACCGGGAGCGGAAATACTCTATGACGGGACAGCTTTCACTGTTCGATATCGTAAGTGATGATCAGAAATCAGAATTCGATATACCACTTCCGGATGTTGGTGAGTATGAAAAAGAGACAAAGCTTGCATTTGAAAAAGAAGTGCTCGGAGTATATCTGAGCGGACACCCACTGGAAGACTATGAAGAAAAATGGAGAAAAAATATATCCAGGACGACGTTGGATTTCCAACTGGATGATGAAACCGGAAGAACGAAGGTGCATGACGGCGCAAAAGAGATTGTCGGAGGTATGATTACGAATAAGACGATCAAGTATACCAAGACAAATAAGTGATGGCATTTATCACACTGGAAGATCTGGTTGGATCGGTAGAAGTCGTGATCTTCCCGAGAGATTTTGAAAAGAATCAGATGTATCTGAATGAGGAAGCCAAGGTATTCATCAAGGGCCGTGTATCAGAGGAAGATGATGCAGCGAGCAAACTGATCTGCGAACAGGTGATTCCATTTGCTCAGACGAGAAAGGAATTATGGCTGCAGTATCCGGATAAAGAGACATATCTTCAGCAGGAAGGAATGCTGCAGGATATTTTGAAAGTCTCCGAAGGATGGATGAAGTTATCATTTATTGCAAAAAAGAAAAAGCAGTAAAACGCCTGTCGAAAGGTGGAATGTGACAGCAGATGAGGTGTTGTTGAGCAAATTGACGAATTATCTTGGCGAAAGTTGTGTAAAAGTTATAGAAAAATCCATTGAAAGCGTGCATTAATTCATGTACAATATCATCGGAGAGAAATGATAATGGTTAAAAGATAATTGGAACAAACTAATACAATGGAGGAATGAATCATGGCAGACAAAAAAGTAATTCGTACAATAGGTGTATTGACAAGTGGTGGAGATGCTCCTGGAATGAACGCAGCAATCCGTGCCGTTGTTCGTACAGCACTGAGTAAAGGACTGAAAGTAAGAGGTATCAGAAGAGGATATCAGGGACTTTTAAACGAGGAAATTATCGATCTGTCAGCCAGAGACGTATCCGATACAATTGAGCGCGGAGGTACAATTCTTCAGACAGCCCGTTGTGCAGAGATGCGTACAGAGGAAGGTCAGCAGAAAGCAGCAGCTATCTGTAAAAAATATGGTATTGATGGTCTGGTAGTCATCGGTGGTGACGGATCATTTGCCGGAGCTCAGAAACTTGCTAACTTCGGAATCAACACAATCGGACTTCCGGGAACGATCGATCTGGATATTGCCTGTACGGAATATACAATCGGATTCGATACAGCCGTTAATACAGCTATGCAGGCTATTGACAAAGTACGTGATACATCAACTTCTCATGAGAGATGCTCTATCATCGAGGTTATGGGTAGAGATGCTGGATACCTTGCACTGTGGTGCGGTATTGCAAATGGAGCAGAGAAGATTCTGATGCCTGAAGAACATGATTATGACGAAGAGAAGATCATTGAAGATATTCAGGAATCAAGAAAACGTGGAAAGAAGAACTACATCATCATCAATGCAGAGGGTGTAGGAGATTCTATGAACATGGCTAAGAGAATTGAAGAAGCAACAGGTATGGAGACAAGAGCTACCATTCTCGGACACATGCAGCGTGGTGGAAGCCCGACATGTAAAGACAGAGTATACGCTTCTATCATGGGAGCAAAAGCCGTAGATCTTCTGCTTGAAGGAAAGACAAACCGTGTTGTAGGTTACAAACATGGCGAGTATGTAGACTTCGATATTGATGAAGCACTTGGAATGACAAAAGGAATTCCTGCTTACCAGTATGAGATTGCAAAAGAGCTGGCTCTGTAATTAAAACCGGAATAAAGAATAAAAAGTTATCTGTTTTATGGCAGGTAACTTTTTTTATAGCAAAGTATACAAGGGAGGTTTCGACATAAAATCTCTTGAAAATGCACGTCCAAGACGGTACAATAGTAAAATATGGTGGAGTATTCATAAAAGGAGATTTAATATCGTGGAAAATAAAAACAGGAACACGGCAGCAATCGGTGTGTTTGATTCGGGAGTCGGCGGTCTGACCGTCACAAGAGAGATCATGCGTCAGCTGCCGAATGAAAATGTAGTATATTTTGGGGATACAGCAAGAGTTCCATACGGAAGTAAGTCAAAGAATAACATTATCCGTTTTTCCAGACAGATCATCCGTTTCCTGAAGACAAAGAATGTAAAGGCAATCGTGATCGCATGCAACACGGCCAGTGCACTGCGCTGGAGACGGTGAAGGAAGAATTTGATATTCCGATCATCGGAGTGATCGTACCGGGAGCAAGAGCTGCCGTAAGAGAGACGAAAAACGGTCAGATCGGCGTACTTGGTACAGAGGCAACGATCAAGAGCGAGACTTATACCAAAGAGATCAGAAAACTTATGCCGGAAGCGGAAGTTATAGGAAAACCATGTCCGTTATTTGTTCCGCTGGTAGAAGAAGGATTTGCAAAGCATAAGATCACAGAAGAAGTGATCGATATCTATCTGTCCGATATGAGAAGTCGGAGATTGATACACTGATTCTGGGATGTACCCATTATCCGCTTCTCAGATCCAGGATTATGGCATATTTTGGAGAGTCTGTACATATTGTAAATCCGGCGTACGAGACAGCGATGGATTTGAAGCAGATACTGGAAGAGCAGAAAATTGCCAATACATCGGGAGAACCGGCGGCATATGATTTTTATGTCAGTGATGCAGCAGAAAAGTTTAAGAAATTTGCCAATTCAATCCTGCCATATGATGTAGATAAGACACAGGCAATTGATATTGAAGATTATTAGGAGAATATATGACAAAAGACGTATTATTAAGTATATCCGGTCTGCATCAGGATGTGACCGGGATAGAAGCGCAGGGTGATGAGCCGGGAAATGAACCGATCGAAGTGATCGCACCTGCGAATTATTATGAAAAAAATGGAAAACATTATGTGATTTATGATGACTGGTAGAAGGAATTCCGGGAACGATCAAGAATAAGGTCAGAATTATGGATGACCAGAAGGTTGAGATCATTAAGAGTGGAATTACAAATACGCATATGGTATTCGAGAAAGACAAGATCAATATGACACAGTATGAGACACCATACGGTGAGATGATGATCGGGGTCTTTACAAAAGATATCCGGTTCGAAGAACAGGATGAAAAGATCACGGTACATGTGAACTATGCGCTGGATATCAACGGAGATCCGGTTGCAGATTGTAATATAGACATAAAAATAACAGCATTGGGTCGATAGGTTCCAATGCTGTTATTTATTAAGTACTTATTTGTTTCTTAATCTTGCAAAAATCCCTTTTTCTTTTCCGGTACGTCCAGCGGACCTCTTACACCTTTTACTGCTGTGATGTAAATACCGCTGATAGTAGCTTTTACTTCTTTCTTAACCGGAATCAAAGGATAAACCTGTGCGTCGCACATAAGTGTCATGATCTTTGGTCCGACTTTGGCTTTTACTACCGGTACTTTAGAACGACGAAGATACTTTGGTGTATTTTCGATTACGATATCCGGTAAGCCGGCTTCTTTTAATTTCATACGACCTTTATCGATAACCAGAATGGAAACAGTCTGTGCAACTGCATCAAGTTGTGCCTGCTGATCTGCCTGTTTCTTCTCGGCTTTCTTTCCAACGAAATATAATACAACACATGCAACGATCAAAATCACAAGGATTACCAATAATACAATTGTAAATGTCTTCACAATAAACCTCCTATATTCTATATTCCATAACAAATATTCTAACATTGTTTTGGTGGGAGTGCAAGAAGTATACGGGAAAAGTAGACGATTTCAAAATGAAAAATTTGATAAAAGAATGAAATATATGTGAAAATGCTATGAAAGTTTTTTCTAAATGTGATATAACAGAGTAGTATGCGTAAACGTATACCAAGAAATCAGATGGGATTATGATGCCCACCTTAAAATGAATAATAAAACGAGGTGCACTATGAAAAAGAAAGTGGCAATGTTATTAACAGGTGTTATGGCAGTCTCTCTTATGATGACTGGTTGCCAGTCTGCCAAAGGTCTGGAAACAGAGAATGTTAAGATTTCTGTTTATAAAGGCGTTGAAGTAGATAAGGTTGACAAACCAAGTGAAGTAACGGATGATGATGTGAATACACAGATTCAATCAGTACTGGATGAAAATTCAACAACAGAAGAAGTAACAGGCCGTGCAGTAAAGAAAGGTGATACAGTGACAATTGATTTTGTCGGAAAGATGAACGGAGAAGCATTTGACGGCGGATCATCCACAGATTATCCATTAGAGATAGGTTCAAACTCTTTCATCGATGGATTTGAAGACAGTATCATCGGACATAATGCAGGTGATACCTTTGACTGGAACGGAAAGTTTCCGGAGAATTACGGAAGCTCTGACCTGGCAGGAAAAGATGTTACATTTACAATTACAGTAAAATCTATTTCCAAAAAGAAGACACCAAAGCTTACGGACAAGTTCGTAAAGAAGGTGTCAAAGGAATCTAAGACAGTAAAAGAATATAAAGAAGAAGTGAAGAAGTCTCTCGAGGAAGATAACGAGAAGACATATAATGATTCTTTACAGCAGGCAGCATGGCAGAAGGTTCTTGATAATACAAAAGTTAAGAAATACCCTGAGAAAGATGTAAAGAAGATCGAAGATTCCCTGATCTCTCAGTACAAATCTGTTGCAGAAGCTTACAATATGTCATACGATGATCTGATCGAACAGCAGATGGGAACAACTGTTGAGAAATTCGAAAAGCAGGTAACAAAAGCTGCAAAATCCAGTGTAAAGCAGACATTGGTAACAAAGGCAATTGCAGATAAAGAGAACATTAAGTTAGATGATGAGACTTATAAGACAGAGCTTAAGAAGATTGCGGATGCATACGGATACGACAGTGTGAAGGCTCTGAAGAAAGCCGCATCCAAGTCAGAGCTGAAAGAGATCGCACTGAATGATCTTGTAAAAGAATGGCTGGCTAACCAGTGCATTCAGGTTGAGGCAAGCTCAAGCAGTTCATCAAGCTCAAGCAGTTCATCAAACTCGAGTGATTCATCAAGTTCAAGTAGTTCAGACTCAGGCAATTAAGCCGGACTGAATTGAAAGCAAAAGAAAATATAAAGATAAAAAAACTCCCCCGGAGTTTCTGGCATGGCACCATTCTGGTGCGGCAGAATAGACGGGGAGTTTTATCTTAAGCATTATCCGGAAAGATTTCTTTCCACTCACCGGGACGCAGTGATTCATCAAGTACAATATTTCCGATGGAAATGCGTTTCAATTCAATCACGCAGCAGTGGACCGATTTCATCATGCGCCGGATCTGACGTTTCTTCCCTTCGGAAATGGTAATTATTCCATAGGTAACAGGGTGCTCAGGACGGTTTTTGTGGATATCTTTCTGAATCTCCACCGGTAATGTGGAAAGAATATCGGACATTACCGCATGTCCTGTTACGGTAATTTCAGCCGGGACGGTCGGGGTATCGGCGCCTTTCAGAATGACACCTGTTTCCAGCTTGTGTACCAGTTCCGGTGTCAGATCACCAAGAAGGGTGAATTCATAAGTTTTCTCTTTGTGATAGGAAGGATGAGTGAGCTTCTGATTGAAGATACCGTCATCAGTGATCAGGAGAAGTCCGGTCGTCTCACGGTCAAGGCGTCCGACCGGAGAAAGCCTGTCATTCTGTAATTCTTCAAAATAGTCCATAACCGTCGGATAGCGGTCATCGCGTCTGGCAGTGACACAGCCGAAAGGTTTGTGAAACATGTAGTAGTGAGGCATTGTTGTGACTCCTTTATTGGTTCTTTTCAGAGTTGTTCCGGGGAAAATCTCTGTGTAAAGCATACCACAGAAAAAGGAATAAATGATTGCTTATTGACAAAATTTATTAATTATGATATTTTCTTTAGATGATAAATGACCGATGGGGGAGTAACAGGCGTATAACGCAACAAGTCAACATACTGATCGATGGATCTGGCTTGTTTTAATTTGTGAGACTCATGTGTAGCTGTAATATCTATGCGTGGACTCTCCTCTATCCTAAGAAAGAAAGTATAGACCAGGTATGGCAGGCAGCTGCTGTATCTGGTTTTTTTGTTTTCATGCGTTTGAACTTAGTTTTGGAGGAAATGATAATGGAGTGGAATTTTTTATTCTTTATGAACAGTGCCTTACTTGGAGTAGGGTTGGCAATGGATGCATTTTCGGTCTCGCTGGCAAATGGAATGAATGAAAAAAATATGAAGAAATCAAGAATGGCTTATATTGCGGGAGTATATGCATTCTTTCAGTTCCTGATGCCTATGATAGGATGGATATGTGTGCATACGATTGTACAGGTCTTTGGACAGTTTCAGAAGTTCATTCCGTGGATCGCATTGATCCTGCTTCTGTATATCGGAGGAAGCATGATCAAAGAATCTGTGCAGAGTGAAGAGGAAAAGGAAGAAGTGAAAAGATTAAGTTTTGCCGTGCTTATGATGCAGGGGATTGCAACATCGATTGATGCGTTGTCGGTAGGATTTACCACTGCCGGGTATGGTTTGGTTATGGCTGTAGTCTGTTCACTGATCGTGGCAGTGGTAACGTTTGTGATATGTGAGACAGGGTTGTGCCTCGGTAAGACTCTGGGAACAAAGCTGTCAGGAAAGGCAGATGTTCTGGGAGGTGTAATCTTGATAGGAATCGGAATTGTGTCATGGGGACGGGGAATGTGACTTTTTTTCTGTCCCCGGTGGCAGGCTTCGTAAATACGCTGTGTAAAATAATTTTGACACGAAAATTGATGCGAAAAACGGTCATGTAAAGGAAGTTTGATAGACATTGGACACGCAATGTGGAAAGATGTTTCCGAAAGGAGATACACTGATATGGAAATTGGGAAAAAATTGAAAGACGCTCGTATGAAATCTGGATTTACCCAGGAAGCAGTTGCAGAAAAGATCAATGTGTCCAGACAGACCATTTCAAACTGGGAAAATGAAAAATCCTATCCGGATATTATAAGCGTCATTGAGTTGAGCAGCTTTATTCCATAAGTCTTGATGATTTATTGAAAGGGGACGAAAGAATGATGGAACATCTGGAAGAAAGCACAAATGTAGTCAAAAGCAATCAAAAATTGATAGGAGCGATCATACTTAATATTATCACGGTTATTCTATTGATTACCTTAAGTATGTTCCTGCCGGATAAGATATATTATCTGATTATGGTATTTTGTCTGGCTATTGTGAGCTCAGCAGTATTGCTTTATCAGATTATCAGACGTATTTAAGGGAGAAATATGATGGACAAAAATATTGTATTGGCTGTGATATTGGTGCGGCCGCAGTTGTCGGAGCTATGGAAACGGTATATCAGATCTATCGGTTAACGGTGATGGATGCAGCCGCCCGTGGATTAAAACATCCAAAATTATGGGGACTGCTTGCTGCGAACGGGAATAATTCGAGTGGGTTGTTACTATATCTAATAGGTCGAAGGAACTATCCGATGAATTCCATAGACAGCAGACAGTTAGTGGTTATGGAGAAAAGGAAAAAGGCAGCCGGTATCGGGTTAGTGTTTGTGGCTGTCGGAGCGATTGGATTGCTGGTGTGTCTGGGAAGAGTTGGTTTATAAGGCTTATATAAGGGAAACTCCGAAAGTACAAAAGGAAAATGCAGACATACATCAAAATGCCCTTGCATAGATTGTAAAAAACAATTTATGCAGGGGTTATTTTTATGAAAGATTATATTGAGGAGAGGGCAGTAGAAATTGCATATTATATCATCGAACATAAAGCCACTGTGCGCCAGACCGCGAAGGAATTTGGGTTAGTAAGAGTACGATACATGCGGTTGTAACAATATAGAACTGTTGACGAAGATGTATTATTGGATTGATTAGAAAAAATATGTATGTTAAAGCAAGTATCCGTGAGAGACTTCAGCATTTGAAAAAGTAGAGAAAAAAAGTCTTGTGATCATGAGGAAAAATGAAATGGAAAATGAATAGCCGATAAATGTACAGGCCCAAAGGGAAATATCTCTTTTGGGCTTTGTTTTTGCGACAAGTTGTATGCAAAGGATGATTTATATAATGATTCCATGGTATAATTAGGCTATCGCAGAGTGGGAGGAAGCATGGAAGAATTATTTGTATATTCATTGCTATATAGTATTGGATACGAAAAATACGATGAATATAGAGAAGCTCTTGATAATCTGTTCTGTTGCACTCCAGAAGATGAGATTTTGCTTGACTTAGAAGGTAGAGATTACAAAGATGCTATGTTGCATTTGTATCAGTTAATGAACGAAGTATCTTTTGATATTATAAAATTTGGCGGTCAGTTGATGAGTGAATTAAAAACTGTTTATGAAGAAAGTGACATTATTGGATTTAGCGAAAAGATGTATGACTTATGGAAGCTATTGCCTGATAAAATAAATAATGAAGAACCATTTTATACATTAAATTATGCAGGTGATTGCTTAAGTTATGGTGACGAAATACGATGTTGTGAATTATATAAGTGTGCGTTGAATTATTATGAGGATAATAGTAATCAGTACAAGGAAGTGTAATTTATAGAAGAATGGAGATGTGTCATGGGATTGTTTGATAAGTTTAAGAAAAAATAGCAAGAATGTGAAAAGAGAAAGCGAGATAATAAATGTTTCTGGATGGGACGCAATTGATGAAGAAGCAAAAAGAATATATCCAGGTCAGGATGATCCAAAACATTATGCATCTTTAATTAAATGGCGTTTTGGTGGATCAGATCCACTAGATGGGATTAGTGTATATGATAGTGGAGATTATTGGCATTTCGTAACGTATGGATTATCAGAACTTTATGACAAAGAAAGCGATGATAAAGAGTGGAGCGGTTATGGAATGGAATTTACATTTAAATTAAAGAAGGATAGTTATGTAGATGAAGAACAAGAAATTAAATGTATATGTGGATTGTTACAACAAATCGCACGGCTTACTTTTGAAAGTGGAGAAATATTTAATCCATTTGAATATTTGTATACAGGACAAACAACGGGTATTGATTCAAGACAGGTTTCAAATATAACAGGTTTTATAACAATACCAGATACAAAATTTCAGACATTAAATACGAAAAATGGACGAGTTGATTTTGTAGAATTTATCGGAGCTACAAATAGCGAATTATTAGCACTTAAAAAATAAAGAATTAGATGTAAAAACTTTATATAGTAAAATAGGCAGCGATGTTACGGACTATAATAGAAAATCTGTTGTATAAATTCTAGGTTTCGTGATTGGAAATTATATCAGCTGGGAGATGACTCCCACCTCTATAGGTGGTGAGAAACAAGCTTGTATCAGTGGGGGAGTCAATCCCCAAGCTGATATAGCCTCCGGCAGGATTGCAGAGGTGCGCAGTAGAAGTATGTCATGCAATTGCATGACGCGCACCTCGCAGCAAGAATGCGAGGCATTCTTGAATAAGAAGAGATTGTAAGCTGATAGGGAGGACAATGGAGTGGATTCAATATTTGAGATAATGAAGAAATATGAGGTAAAAGGAAATTTTGCACATTCTTTGGTTGGTGAAACGATGATAATTGATGCGGAAAAAAGATTAGGTGTAAAGTTACCGGAGGCATATAAAAAGTTCCTGAAAGAATTTGGATTTGGAGGATTGGATGGAGTCGAAACTTTGGGAGTTGCAAAAAATG
>ENA-OQCN01000344-OQCN01000344.1-human-gut-metagenome-genome-assembly--contig:-NODE-344-length-24806-cov-2.999959_pt1 | contig 24806 bp, 27 predicted proteins | sample MGYA00242497_ERZ504576 | MGnify/ENA primary metagenome ERZ504576 (study PRJEB26092, sample SAMD00036296) | human gut metagenome | host: Homo sapiens | study: EMG produced TPA metagenomics assembly of... | reverse complement strand
CAGTTTGTGGGAGATTTTATCCGAATGAGGGCGGCGTAGCGGGCTACGGCAACCGAATGAGGGCAAAATATACCGCAAAGTGGGGCTTGCAGATTGCGGAAATGATTTTTCAGACACGCTCTAGGGTTTTCTGTGATCTTCGCTCACAATAATACCCCACGGGATATTAGCAGTGAGAAATAACTGCATTTCTATGTGACCATGTCACAGATGATTTCTTTGCTTTTTCTTCTGTTTTTGACTATACTTATACTAAACATACAAGGAGGCGATCTTTATGCAGGATGTAGTTATCATCGGCAGTGGACCGGCTGGTCTGTCCGCCGCTCTTTATATGCTCCGGGGGGGATTTTCCACTACTGTCATCGGAAAAGACAACGGGGCTCTGGAAAAAGCAGAAAAAATCGAAAATTATTTTGGACTGGAACGTCCCCTCTCCGGCCATGAACTGATTGAAAATGGAAGAACACAGGTACAGCGTCTTGGCGGTACTCTTTTACAGGATGAGGTTGTGGGAATCAGCTGGAACGGAAACTATCTGATTTCTACCGCCTCCACACAGATCGAAGCCCGCGCCATCATTCTCACCACCGGTACTTCCAGAAAAACAATGAAAATTAAGAATCTCGCGCAGCTCGAAGGACATGGCGTCAGCTACTGTGCCGTCTGTGATGCTTTTCTCTACCGCGGTGAATCTGTCGCCGTTCTTGGAAATGGCGAGTACGCCCTTCATGAAGTCCAGGAACTTCTCCCGATCGTCGGCTCCGTCACGCTGCTGACCAACGGACTGGAACCTTCGGTTGACTTTCCACCGGAAGTTACAATCATTCAGACACCGGTTCTGGAACTTGTCGGCACAGATACGCTGGAGGCTGTCTGTCTGGAAGACGGCACGCAGATTCACCCGGCATGCCTTTTCATGGCACTCGGCACTGCGAAGGGAAGCGATCTCGCACGGAAACTTGGTATCCGGCTCGAAGATGAACGGATCATTGTCAATGAACAGATGGATACCGGTCTCCCCGGCGTCTTTGCTGCAGGCGACTGTATCGGCGGGATCCTGCAGGTTTCCGTGGCAGTCGGTGAAGGAGCGAAGGCCGCGCTTTCCTGTATCAAATATCTGCGGTCGTGACATGCTCCCACCACTTAAATCATAGATTTTGAAGTGGGGGCTTCTTGCTCAATGGCTCCACTGAGCCAAGTATCTACAAGCTATCCTCGCGTGCCCCGCGATTTTTGCCCGGACACGGGCGTATTTTCTTTCTTATTGTCCGGATACGGACAGTTTATGCCACCAGCATCCTTCTTGCCTCTTCACGGATGTTGATTGCTGCATTTCGATCTCTGTCCATTTCATTCCCACACGTACAGCGGTAAACTCTTTCGGATAGTTTCAGCTCTTTTTTTATCTTTCCGCATTTACTGCATTTTTTGCTTGAAGGGAAAAAACGGTTTACCTTTACTAATTCTTTTCCTTTCCAGGCAAGCTTATAATCCAGCATATCCCGGAACATCCCGTATCCATTATCCTGTACACTTTTCCCAAAATGCAGGCACCGGCTCATCGCTTTCATATCAATATCCTCCACCGCAACTATATCGTACCGTTCTGTGATCCTTCGGCTCAGTTTATGCAGATAATCTCTTCTCTGATTGCGTATTTTTTCATGACACCTGGCAACTTCTTTTTCTGCCGCACATAATTGTGGCTTCCTTTTACACATCTCGACAGTTTACGCTGCTCCCTTGCCAGCCTTTTCTCATTTTTTCTGAAGAATCCTGCTTCTTCCATCTCAATCTCTTCTGAAAACACTGCCATCCCCTGCATCGCATAATCAATCCCCAGTATTTTGGCATTACTGTAATCCTTATCTGCTGCTTGGTTTTCGCAACTGTATCCTTCATACAGCAGACTTGCAAAATACTTTCCGGATGGCTCCATACGGACTGTCACTGATTTCAGGCGGCAGTTTTCTGCAGGCTCCCTGTGTTTTTTCATGGTGATCCATTTTACTTTTGGTAGCCGGATCCGGCTACCTTCTACCAGAATATTTCCGTTGACCACATTGGTTGTATAGCTGTTCTTGGAGTGATGTTTTGACTTGAAACGTGGAAATCCACCTTCGGATCACGGAAAAAGTTTTTATATGCTTTCTCCAGATGAAGCTGGACATTTGCCAGAGCCAGCGAATCTATTTCTTTCAGAAACGGATACTCTTTTTTATACATGGCTGGAGTATTTTTTAACATCTTCTTTGTTTTTTTATACTCCTGGATCTTATCATTAAGCATCTGGTTGTACAGAAAACGACAGCAGCCAAATGTTTTTCCAAGGAGTATCTTCTGTTCTTCTGTTGGATAGATCCGGAAACGGTATGCTATGTTCAATGCTTTTTCTCTCCCTGGGTTTCGATGTATTAACGGATTACTTCTACCGGTGCCCCTCCTGCCGTCAAAAGGCAGAAACTCTGGCTCCAGAATGCTTCCTTCCAAAGTTTTTCCCGGATTTCCGGATACTCTTTTTTCAGCAGCCTGCTGCTGGCACTTTTATATGCATTGATAAATTTACTGAGTTCCGTTTTAGGCTGTGCACGAAACATTACATGCACATGGTCAATATCATGATTCCATTCCTCCAAAACAATTCCATACCGTGGGGCAATATATTCCCATATTTCCTTTGCTCTTTCTGAAATTGGATCATCGATAACTTTTCTTCGATATTTTACCACCATGATCAGGTGATAATACATTAAATACACTGAATGTGCATTGTGATCCATATTTTCCATAAAACCAGTCCTTTTTTTGAATAATCATCTTATCGACTGATTTTATTATACCATGGATTTCGTTATAGAACAAGTGTTCTTTTTTGTTTTTTTGCAATTCATCTCCCACCTGTAGAGGAAGGAGAATTCTTGCTATATATTATGTTAAATGCATCTGCAAATATATCACTCCCACGCATATAGTTTTTTGTTACAATGTCTGTTTTTCCCATTGACCCTCCTTTATACTTACTGTGCAGGAGGTTTTCTGATCTGTCCGTTTCTGCTTTCCATAAAACCTCTCTGCTGTTCTCTGAATCTGAAGCATTGAGATTTCTGGATATGGAATCTGGAATTGAAAGAGATATGATATTTATAGATTTCCTAGATAATATAGAAATAATAATGCTTTGCTCTATGGTAGCACATTCCCCTCCGCCTGTCCATACAGGAAATGCAACAACGAGATAAAATAGCTTCGCGAATTTTACTCGTTATCGCGGCAGTCACCAAGTTCTCATACAAGCATGGACTTTGGCTCGTTGCTCGCGTAAATCAAACTTGGTCCACTGGACCAATTATTGATATGCAATGTAGCAAAATCCGCCTGTCTGAGCGAAGCTTCAGACAGACGGATCTTTCTATTCTGTCACCGTCTCGATATAGATCATCGGGTCGATGGGATTGCCGTCTTTGGTCATGGCAAAGTACAGGTTTGCGCCCTCTTTGACATAATATTTTGTCGGGTCATTGACATAGCCAAGGATGGTTCCGCTCTCCACGGTCTGTCCCGGTTCTACGGTGATGTCTTTGAGCTGGCCGTAGGTTGCCTGATAGCCGTTTCCGAGATCCATGACCATGGTGGTTCCGGTCTCGACGTCTTCGCTGATGGAAACCACCTGACCGTTGGCTGCTGCCTGTACCGGCTCGCCGCTTTCACAGCCAAGCATCAGGGCATCGTTATATTTGTACTGGTCCAGTGTCGGAAAATATGTGGTGGCATCCATGCTGTAATCGATCACTACCTGACCGTTGACCGGCCAGAGCATCTGGCTGTCCTCGGTAAAGTTCAGTTCCGGCTGTACGGCTGCGGATGTATCGGCGGACTCCTGCATATCCGCGGTTTCCTGTGCATTTTCTCCCTCCTGTGTCGGAGGAATCGCATTGTCCGGGTTATCCTGATTCAGGGTTGGCGATGGAATCGCTTCCGGAATTTCTGTGGTATTTCTTGCCAGTTCTCCGGTATCCTGCGCCTCGGCGTCTTTACTCGTCACATCTTTGCTGTCTTCCTCCTGCATCGCCTGTTCCTGCTGTGCTTTACCTTCCTTTTTCGGTGTCGTATCCGTCCGGTACATGGAGATTCCCGCCGCAACCACGGTCAGAAGCAGCGCACCGGTAACTGCCATACGCAATGTCTTTTCTTTTTTCATCATCTTCACCTCTGCTATTCTATACTAAAGAACAAAACCAGTAACCGTCCCCGTCAGTCCCAGTTACTCATCCAGATTCTTTATCTATAGAATTCCCTGATTTTGCAGAAGTATACACCGATTTTTCTTCCGGTCAGGAGTCTTTTTTTGCACTCCACATTCCGGGAAATAATATCGCAGAATCTCTTTGTACGATTTTCCCTCTTTTGCCAGCACATTTCCTCCGTACTGCGAAAGTCCCAGCCCGTGTCCCTGTCCTTTGCACAAAAAACGGATCTTTCCGTCTGCGCCTGCATCGTAAAATTACTCGACGGCAGTTCCAGAAGCTGGCGGAATTCCTCCCCCGAGATTGTCTTATTTCCCACTGTCAAGAATAAAATGTGTCCCACTTTGTCCCGTTTATACATATTTATCTGATTTTCCACTGGTTCTTCCGTAAATACCAGCCCAGGATACGCTTTTTCCAACTGTTCCCGCAGCGCGCCTTCCGAAAAATAATGACCGCTCAGATAACCGTCCCCATACATATCCCAGTTACTGTCCACACTGAGAAGATACCCTTTCTCCATCTTTCCAAACACTTCCAGTCCGTCCCGGGTAGTTCCGCTGCTGATCCGGTGAAAAACGCCCTCACAGACTTTCGACTGATAAAAAAGCATCTCTCCCTCGGTATCTTTTGCCGCTGCCTCCATACTCCGGTATGCCTGCTGATATCCCTTCTGATGCTGTGCCGCTTTTGCTTCCTTCCACAGATTTCCCCACGCCTCCCCATCCATTTTCTCCTCTTCTATACGCAAATACAGGCTGCTCCTTGTAAGAACAGCCTGTACTTTTTCATCTCCTCCTCATACTCCCAGGGGATTTCCCTGCACATCAGCATTGGGAGGAGGGATTCCATATTCCATTGTTTTTTTATATGCAATGCCTCTCTGCCTGACAGAAAAACGGTCAGAAGCAGGGGAAGCAACAGAAAAATTCCCGTCACTGCCAGAATCATACGAAGTTTTTCTTTCATACTTTCACCGACTACCCGATGTCTTTTTCCTAGTTTATGAAACTTTGTATGCTTTCATGTATTTCCACCAGAATCTTTTCTGTCTTGGCATCTGCGCCCAGAACTGCTGTTCCAGACTCTCATAAAACTGATAGCACTGCGCCCGTTCCTGTTTCGTCAGCGGATCCGGTCCGAACGTTGCCCGCTCCACCAGTTCCACAACTGCCGTATACGCGCCCTCTTCCATCCACGAAAGATTCTTTTCTGTCTGTCGGGCAAATTCCCGGTCGTCGTTTTGTTCCGGGATTTCCTGCAGTACGCCTGCCTCTTTTGCATCCTGAAGGATCTGATAGATCGCATAGGAAATCTCACAGATTCCACGGTTAATATTTTTCTGGAAAAAGCGGCGATTCCGCTCCTGCAATATGCGTTTTCTGCGAAGAGCAACCACGCCTGCACTGCCGCCTGCCAGTCCGACAAGAATCAACAGAAGTACAAAAATTTTCAGGAGTGCACGCCCGATTCCCACCAGACCGGATCCGCCGGATGGATTATCTGTATTTGTCTCCGTTCCTGCACTTTCCGAACCATTCTCGCCCTGTGGCGTTACCGCTGCCTCTCCCTGCTCCGGCTGTGGCGTTTCGGTAAGCTCCGGTGTTGTCTCTTCTGTCTGCTCCGCAGTCGGTTCCGGTGTCAGTGTGCTTTCCTCTCCGGTCACTTCCTGATTTTCATTTCCACCGGTGTTCTCCTGATAACCCGGTGTCACTTCTACCGGGATCCAGCCTTTTCCGGAACGGTAAACTTCCACCCACGCATGTGCCTGTGTATCCGGTACCTGTGCCGTATAGCCATCTCCATCTTCCGTAAACTCCTCCGGTGTCACCACATATCCGGTAACATATCTCGCCGGCACACCAAGCAGACGGAACATCAGCGTTGCTGTTGTCGCATAATGAATACAGTATCCTTTTTTCTGATCAAAGAAAAAATACTCTGCAAAATCCCGATCCGCCGGAACCGGTTCCAGATCCATGCTGTACGTACGTCCTTCCTGCACATCCCGTACCACAAAATCGATAACCTCCTGTACCGACTGCAAATTCTGCTGTTCACAGTACGAACGCAGACGATCCAGTCCTTCCACAGGAACTTTCAGATATTCTTTCGCCACATATTCCCGGTAAGCGCTCTCGATCTCTGACTCCGCATCTTTCGAAGGCTGTGGATCCATCCATTCTGTCCAGTTTACATAACCCTGGTACGAGATCTCTTTTCCGGCACTGGCATAACAGCCGTCCGCCTGCACATTTTCATCATCCGGCACCGCACAGCCGTAAGGAATATATCCATAATCACCGCCCGGATTTTCTCTGGTAACCGTCACAGTTCCTTCCCCTTCCGAAGAGCGGGACCCGATGTAACGGTAGAGAATATTCTGTATCTGCCAGCCGCTGTCCGCTTCTGAAAACGCATTCGCAAAATCTTTCTGATCCACGCCGCTCCAGTAATTCCCCTGATATGTTCCGCCGGTAAATCCCCGCAGATACATATTATGTACCGGTTTCCCGGAGGTATGTACTGTAAGATCAATTTCATCCTTCTGTTCTACCGGATAGTTATTCAGACTGCCATCCGCCGTCGGATTATGATTGCCAAATAACCCGTTCTGGCTTTCCATTGCCCGGGAAATCTCACTGGTTTTTTTCTGTACCTTCTGATACAGCCATTCATTCCAGCCATTTGTCTGTTTTGCCAGCATCGAACCGGCTGGTCCTGCCAGAAGTGACAGGCAAAGAACCAGCCCTCCTGCCCACAGCCCGGAACGATAGAGGATCCGCTGATTGCTTACTCCATGGTTTTGTCCCATCGCGAGCAATGCCAGCAGAGATCCTCCGATCAGAAAGATTCCCGGCTGCAGGAAACGGCAGCCACACATCAGTTCCAAAAGCACGATCAGAATCTCCGAAGCTACCAAAAGCCCTGCCCGCCCTTTCGTACCACCGCTGTTTCCATACTCCAGAAAAACAGTGCAAAAATAACGATCAGCAACAGTTCTCCCCGTTCCCCGGAAAGCAACGGTGTTTTTTCTGCCAGTGTCACCCCATAATATACCGACAACTGATGCCGGATACTGTTTTCCGCCGCCTGCCATCCTGCGGCCAGATGTTTCCATCCCAGACCTCCCGTCAGAAAGATTAACAGATATGCTCCCCGGTATACCCATCTTCCCCATGGCCGCCAGATACTTTTTAATATTGCAAGTAACACAAACAGTAACAACACTCCTGCTACCGGAAGTACCCGGAACTTCATTCCAAGATCCAGCCTGAATGTGAGAATTGTTCCCACCATGCACAGATACAGATATACACAACGCAGCAGCACGCCATGCTTTTGTTGTCGTCTCCTGGATTCAATCTTTATTTTTTTCTCTCCTGCCACCTGGATTCCCGCCGGATGCCACTCTTCTGTCTGTCGTCTCATACGCTGATCCCCTCTGTCTCAAGTCCGGTACGTGTCAGCTCACCTTTCAGGATCCCATCCTCCCACCACTGACCATCTGTAGTAATCCGCAGACAGATACTGTATCCGTCCTGCGGATAAGAATGTTTATAGACTTCTTCCAGAAGAATCTCTTCCCGGTAAGATTCTGCCTGAAACAGCCGCGAAGTCAGCAGATACAGATCTTCTGTTTCCCTGATCTCCATCTGTTCCATATTCTGTGTCCGACAGTTATACCACGCCGCCCGCGGCGGATATTCCTGATTCAGAAATCCCTGCAGAATAGCAAGTCCGTACTCTATTGCCTGATCCAGAAAAACTGCTCCCGATTCTTCCGGAACCTGAAGATCAAAAAGCAACAGTGCTCCCAGTCCGATCGGCATGCTGTAATCTTTTACCATCAGCTGACTGGTACGCGCACTGGCTTTCCAGTGGATCCTCTGCATCCTGTCACCTTCCCGGTACTCCCGGATCTGGAAAATCTGAGAGGGATCATCTCCTGGCCGTTTCTCATCGTATTCTTCACTTTCAATCAACTGTTCCCGAATCTGCGGTGTGATTTCTATCAAGGCCTCATAATACTCCGGAAGTACTGAAAGCTCCTCTTTTCCATCTGTCTCGATCCTTTTTCCGAACAGATGAAACAGATCCCATATTTTTACCTGTTCCACCCATAACGCAACCAACCCGCACTGACTGCTGGTAATGGCTGTTGTCAGGCGGGTCGTTCCTCTCCCATCAGCCATTCCCTGAAAAATCACTTCTTTTTCCGGCTGATAAAATCTGTTCTGTATCTTTATTTTTGCTTCCAGCCTGGATACCGGGATCCGGCTCTTATTTTCGATCCGCACCCCCACATTAACCGGCTGCTCTTTTTCGGCAACTCCGATAGGGAGATAGATTTGTGCCTTCATATGTGCCGCTGTCCATAACATCAGAATGCCGGATATAGCCGGCAGTACCATTTCCATCAGCCAAAACCCAGAAGCATGGGACTGTCATAGAGGATGGCCAGATACAGTGTGACCACCAACAGTCCGAAATATAGTAATTTATTCTTCATTTTCTCACCACGGAAGGTTTTGTCGTTCCCTCCAGAATATCTTTCAGTATCTGTTCAGCGGTTACTCTGTTTACACGTGCTTTTCCATTCAGCTGGATACGATGTGCTTCCACATCGATAAAAACATCCTCGACATCCACCGGAAGTACATAATTTCTCCCCCGCAGATATGCCAGTGCCTGTACCATCCTTGCCAGTGCGATCGTTCCTCTTGGCTGATTCCAAGCTCGATCAGAGAATGTTTTCTTGTTGCATTGACCAGCTTCCCGATATACTGATATACCGCATCATGAATATAAATTTTATGGATCTCATCCTGAAGGCGCAGAAGTTGTGCTCCATTCATCACCGGTTCTACCAGATCCAGCGGATCTGTCGTAATCTTGCCTTTCACGATTTCCAGTTCATATTTCATATCCGGATATCCGATGTGCATACAGATCATAAAACGATCCAGCTGTGACTGGGGAAGCATGGATGTTCCCGCACTTCCCACCGGTTCTGGGTTGCAATAACCACAAACGGTTTTGGCAGCTCATGGGTAATCTGATCTACCGTCACTTTTCCTTCCTCCATGACTTCCAGAAGTGCAGCCTGCGTCTTCGGTGAGGTACGGTTGATCTCATCCGCCAGAAGCAGGTTACACATAACAGCCCCCGGCTGATATTCAAAGGTACCGGTCGCTTTCTGATATAATGAAAATCCCGTCACATCTCCCGGCAGTACATCCGGCGTGAACTGAATACGGTTCTGCTCGAGGTGCAGCGCTTTGGAAAAGGCCAGTGCCAGCGTGGTCTTTCCCACTCCCGGCACATCCTCGATCAGAATATGTCCTCCTGCAAGAATCGCAGTCATCACTTTTATGATACAGTCATCCTTTCCGATGACCGCTTTTTTAATCTCCTGTATCGCCCGGATCGCCGGACTTTCTGTTTGCTTCATCCTTTTCTCCCCTTTTTATACTCTTGAATTTTCCTGTTTCTGTTATTTTGTTGCAGGCCGCTTTTACTGTTCCCCTGTCACACGCATCTGCAGCCGGCTTGCCGGAAGTTCATCTCTGGCCTCTGTCTCTGTCAGAAGCTGTGTTTCACTGTCTGCTGTCACACAATACAGACCGATACCGGATCCTTCTTCCGCCTCGCTGCTGATCCGCAGCTCATACGTTTTTCCTTTTTCCACCGAAACTTTCTCGCCGATGAAAGAATACAGCGCCGAATTGGTCGTAAAACCGTCCGTCTCTTTTTCTCCCTGATATACCACATCCCCGGTTTCTTTGTCAATCAGTTCCACTGTAAGTGTATCAGAAATGCTCTTTTCTCCGGTATAGACACGGATCTTCAGATTCGACAGTACACTTCCCTCCATCGTCAGATCCTGGCTCACCGAAGAGCTTTCATCCACCTGAATGATATTGTCCGGTTCCAGATCCTGACGGCTGTTATCCAGCAGAACAATTTTCCCCTGGAACATGCCAAGCGCACAGATCGATGCCGGGATCACAAATGCAAACACACTGACCAGAAATGCCGCACGGATCTGCCATACCAGCCTTTTGCGATCTCGGTTCCTTTCCGGATATGGTATTTCGGATGCCCGAAGACCACATAGACCAGAAGCACCACCCACATCGCAGAGCAGAGCATTTTTTCATCATGGAACATATACAGATCCCACATTCTCACCGCAAACTGCTGTCCCGGAAGGATGTATTTCAGGATTCCGTAATTCATTATCTGCTCATCTACCAGGTTCTGGCTGCAGAAGATATACAGTGCAACGATCAGCACATTTGTCACCATCACCAGCAGATTGCCGTTTTCATTCATGAAAATATTTAACACCAGAAACGGCACCAGCATCAGCAGCCACTGCGGGTTCCAGGAAGAGAATCCGAAGATTGCAAAACTCATTCCCACACAGAAGAAAATGCCCCAGGAAAACATTTCCCGGTTGTCTTTTGTCTTTTTCTGATACGCCCACACCAACATGAAAGCTGCTGTTACCGCCACAAGATTGATTCCGTCAAAGAAGCCAATGGTGAATGGTTTCTGCACAAATTTCAAAACGCCAAATCCCAGAACATTGCGCTTGAAATAAATATTTCCGATATTCGGCAGCACTTCGATCATCAGCGGAACAACCATAACCACTGCATATTTGATCAGGTTGCGGATCTTTTTCTCCCGTAAAACCAGCAGTACCAGGAAGAACAGCAGTGCGTGATATTTGAATGTTGCCGCAACACCGAAAGACAGTGCGAACTTCCATAAGCCGCCTCTCACATAAAAATACAGGCCCAGTACCATGAAAAATACGGTAAAGACATCATACTGGCTGAATATAAACTGGCTGAACACCCCGATCGGAAATACCAGAAATGCAAACTTACAAAGCTTTGCTTTCTTTTCTCCGAACCCTGCTTCCACACCGATCTGGTAGATCAGATGGGAAGTCGCATAATACAGAAGCACCGGAAGCAGTTTATACCACATATTATTGATAAAACTGTTTGTCAGCATCGCCTGTGGCGCATGACCGGTCAGATACAACGGCAAATTCCAGATCGCATATGCCAGAAAAGTACTCGGCAGATAATTGGCATAATATCCATGGGATTGCTCATAGCTTGCCTTATAAAAATCTGTAAAGTGTTCATACATCAAAAATGACCTGTTTCCTGTCAGCATCAGATCTCCATAGGCACAGGTAAAAAACAGAAAAATCAGGATCAGCGCTGAGATCACCCAGTCCAGCTTATTGAGTTCTTCTGCATCCCACAATTTCATTTCCTTCCAGCTTTCTTTCATCCGCATACAGAACCCTGTTTTACGCTTTGCCAGTTTTGCTTTCATTTTCACTGTCCTCTTTCTCTTCAAAATTCAGTCTTTCTTCCTCTACTACCAGCGGACGATCCAGCACACGGGTATTAATGCTCAGCACATATTCTCCCAGCAGACCGATGAAAAACAGCTGCGTTGCTCCCAGAAAGAACATTCCGATGAGTAACGGTGCCATGCCTGCGGTAAATCGATCCCAGTACAGCATTTTCAGGATAAAATAAATAATCCCTGCCACCACACTGACACCTCCCACAAAAAATCCAAGAAACGTCGCCATCCGGAGAACCACTTTCGAATACGAAGTAATCCCGATCATCGCATAATCGTACAGACTGTAAAAATTTATTTTTGCTCTTTCCCGCTTTTCTCTTCTGCTGTTCATAAGGAATCGCCGTATAATCAAATCCCAGTTCCGCAATGATTCCTCTCAGATATGGCATCGGATCATGAAGATCTCTCACCACATCCACAAATGCTTTATCATATAGTCCAAAGCCGGTAAATTGTTCGATATGATCAATATCTGTTATTTTCCGGATCAGTTTATAATAGCATCCACGGATCCAGTACATCATCCGGTTTTCTTTGCTCGCTTTTTTGATGCCAATGACAATTTTGGATCCTTTCTCCCACTCTCTTACGAACTTACGATCATATCCACCGGATCCTGGAAGTCCGCGCACATCCGAATCACACAGTCCCCGGTTGCCTGTTTCAGTCCGTAGACCGGAGAGCGTAACTGACCGAAGTTTCTGACATTAAAGATTGCCTTTATATTTTTATTCTTTGCGCACAGTTCCCGCAGATACATCCGCGTTCTGTCCTTGGAATGGTTGTCGATAAACAGGATCTCATACCGGTATTCCGGAAGTTCTGTCTCCATCACTGCGACAATGGATTCTGCCAGCGGTTTTACATTTCCCTCTTCATTGTATGTGGGTATCACCACAGAGATTTTCTTTTTCATTTGTCTTTCTCCTTCATCCAGCGGACCATCTCCCGGATTCCGCTGGAAAATTCATACGCCGGTTCAAAACCGGTATCATTTTTCAGACTCGATATATCCGCGCACAGGTGCATCACCGGCTGTACACCATAGGACTTTTTCCCGATCCCCGGAGTAGCCTTCGGATTTGCCACATCCCGGATCTGGTAAATATATTCATACAGCCGTCTCGCCTTTCCACTCCCCACACAGTAGATCGAACCGTCTCTTCCTTTTCCCCGATCAGATAAAAAGCCCGTCCTGCATCTTTGCTGTACAGATAGTCCCATTCCTGTTCCCCCGGAGTGAATGCTGTTTCTTCTTCTGCAAGGAACTGATGAATTGCCGTCATTACCATGGTACTTTCTTTATCATAGATTCCATATAGCTGAAGATCCGCGGCCAGATCCATTCGATTCCAAGCTCTTTGCATAAAAGTTTCGAGAGTTTTCCCGCTGCCAGTTTGCTTACCCCATACGGAGTTGTCGGATGTTCCGGTGCATCAGGACCGATCATTTCCTGATCCAATGGTCCATATTCCGCCTGGGAACCCGCTCCGATGAATCGTTTACAGCCAAGCTTTGCAGCTGCCTCTACCGCATCCAGTATAATCAATGTTCTTACTCTGTAGCCTGGTACTTTTATTTCTTGCCGCACCGGTATACCCCCAGGCAATATGGTAAAACGTATCAAAAGATCCTGTCACTTTTTCCGGCAGTGCTGCCAGTTCTTCCAGACTGCATTCCACCAGTTCCAGATGCGGATCTTGCGGCAGACGATCTTTTCTTGCCGTATCCTTGCGGATCACCGCACATACAGAGATTCCATGTTTCAGGCATTCCTCAATAAGCGCTTCTCCGATCATACTGGTCGCTCCTGTCACGATCACTCTTTCCATAATACGCCTTCCTCCTCCATCTCTTCTCTCGAAAGAAACGGATACATATCTTCCAGTGATGCCGACACCATGGTTCCATCCGGAAGCTGTCTGGATGCCAGTTTCGGCTCCGTCTTCTGGAGTTTCGACACAAAAACCTGACAGATCACAGGTGCCGGAACTTCCATGACCGCCCGCAGATCCTCTTCCAGTGTCGCACTGTTTCTGCATTCTTTGTAAGCAAATCCATACGCCGGTGCCAGTCGGGAAAGATCCGGGAAGCTGAGATCCCCGCTCTCCTCACCCACTCCTACCAGATGACCGCCAAAATAAGCCGTCTGGGTCTGACGGATGGAATGGTATCCTTCGTTATTGATCACAAAGATCCGGATCGGCAGGTTATGGTGCCGGATGGTCTGTAACTCCTGCAGATTCATCTGCATACACCCTTCCCCGTTCACACAGATTACTTCTTTTTCCCCAGATCCAACGCATACACCAATCGCCGCCGGGAGCCCGTAACCCATCGATGCAGTCACGGCATTGGTGTAAAATCTCTGACCTTTTTTCAGATAGATTGCCTGACTTCCCGCCACACGTGAGGTTCCCACACTGACCAGGATCTGTTCCCCTTCCGGAAGCACTTTTGACAAACTGTCATAAAATGCATAAATATTTGTTCGTCCCGGTTCCGGTTCTTTGTATTTTTCTTCCGTCACTACCGGATATTTTTCCCTCCAGTGACGGCACTTCTCTCTCCAGGAGGATTCTTTCTCATCTGCAAACCAGGGGTGTGCACGGCTGCACCCTGCTTCTTCGAGCATGTGGATACACTTTTCGATCAGCTCTTTTGCATCTGCCACCACCGGAAGATCCACATGAAGTGTCTCTTTTTTCAGTTCCTCCCCGTCGATATCATTGAGAATCGTATACGCATGTGCCGCCCATTTTTCATAGGCAAATCCGGTCTGTAAAAAACTCTGTCTGCTTCCGATGGAAAATAATACATCACAGGTCTGCACTGCAAAGTTTCCCGGACGATTTCCCGTTCCTCCGTTTCTTCCCACATACAGTGGATGTGCGGATTCCATCAGATCAATACTGCTCATTCCGGTCACTACCGGGATCCCAAGCAGCTCCACCAGCCTTTGAAAGCTGTCATATGCACCTGCCAGTCGAATCCCATGACCTGCAAAGATCACCGGACGCACTGCCTGTTTCAGTTTTTCCAGAATCTTCTTCACCATCTCTTCTGTCACCGGAGCCGGAAGTTCTTTCTCATCCTCTTTCGGATCGTACGCTCTCAGATCATCGGTTTCTATGATGGCACTCTGTATATTCAGCGGAAGATCCAGCCAGCACGGTCCCGGACGACCCGTTTTGGCAGATAGATCGCCCGCTCCAGATGATACCGGATCGTAAGCGGATCCGTCACCATGACGGCATATTTTGTCATGGGGTCTACGGACGGCGTGATGTCATATTCCTGCACTCCCATCGTACGGATCTTTAAACCGCTGTGGCGCACCGTGTATCATATCGCACCTGCCCGGACAGGACAATCATCGGAATGGAATCCATCCATGCACACAAGACTCCGGTAATGGCATTCGTCGCACCCGGACCGGAAGTTACACAGACCGCCGCCATCCGGTTGTCTACCCTCGCATAAGCTTCTGCCGCCATCGCTGCCGCCTGTTCATGATGCTGGTAGAGGCAAGACAGCCCCGGGTGATGTCCCAGAGAATCGTTCAGATGCATCGCGCCGCCGCCCGTCACTGTAAATACCTGGCAGATCCCTTCCTGTGCCAGACGATCCGCAATATAATCAGACACTTTCTGCTTCATATCCTCTACTTCCTTCCATCCCATTTATTCTCGCAGACCATGAATTTTCCGGAAGCCTGAATTGGGATCTCGTCCACATAAGTGATCCGGATCTCCGCTTCCTCTCCAAGATAATGCCGGTAAGCGGCAATCAAATCCTCTTCCACCAGTTTTTTCCGGTCTGCGTTGACCAGCAGTTCATACTCTTTCTGTCCCCACTGGATGCATTTTGCCTGATAGACCACACCCTCAAACTTTAACAGCGTGTTCATAAATACATGGATCGACAGCGGCTCGCCCATACAATTATACATCAGAGAACCGCGGCGGCCGTAGATTTCCACATATTTTCCATGCATCCGCCCTTTTTCATCCTGATACATCCGCATAATTCCCGTATCTCCGGTGTCGTAACGCACCATCGGGAAGGTTTTGTTATAATAATCTGTAACTACCAGCCGTCCCAGTTCTCCCGGTTCTGCCGGCTCATCACTGTTCATCTTCAGCACTTCCGGGTAGAAGTTATACAGGTCGATCGTATATTCCCTATCCTCGCCCAGCTGAATTGCGATAAAACCGTTTTCATTATTTCCATAAGAACGCACCGGAGAATATCCGAATATTTCTTTTGTCAGTTCATAGGTTGCATCCGGCAGTGCCTCACCCATGGAAAATACCATCTCTACCTTCCACTTACTGATATCTCTTCCCGTCCGTCGGATATAACCGGTCAATGCAGTCAGTGCACTCGAATAGGTCACCAGTACCTGGATCTTCTTTTTCTCGATATCTTTACAGATCTTTTCCAGAGAATCATCTCCCATGTTGGAGATATCCACCATGACCAGATTATTTTTGAAAGATTTCCACATACTTATGGTATTTTTCCCCTTTATCCACGCGCGGAATTCCCCACGCTTCATTCCCAGACGGAAACCGTTCAGTTCCATACAGGAAATAAAGTTCATATTGACCCGGTTCATCTTGTCACCGTCACACAGAACGGTAAATGGCGTTCCGGTAGAACCACTGGTACTCAGCCGGTACAGATTACCCTGTTCTTTGCTGTTCTCCACCAGCACTTCCTCATAATGCTCAAGAAAATCTCCCTTGGTCATCACCGGGAAATCTTCCAGTTTTGTCCATTCCGGATGTTTTTTATAATACGGAGAATGTTTTTTTACATAGTCCAGAAGCAGATCGATCCTCCGCTCCATATATTCCGGCGTCACACCTTCCACGATCTCTCTTTTATTGACTTCTTTTAATTTTTTCAGCCTACCGCCTTTTGCAGCATCCAGAAGATTGAACACCACTCTTCTAAGAACTTCACCTGTCTGCATCTTTTCATTCTCCTTCTTTCTTCGCCGGTTTTGCCTTCCAGATCCCCAGTGCGATCACTGCCACAACCCGAAGCGTATTTGCTCCCAGGCATGCCCAGGCAAATCCGATCATCCCATAATTTTTTGCTGCCAGCACCGATGCGGTCAGCAGAATCACGAAGTGTGCAAGCTGTATCCACAGCTGCCATTTTTCATCCGTAAATGTTAAAACAAGTATAAATAAAAATGCGGAAAACAATCCCAGCACCTGTGCCAGATTGACCACCGTGACCAGTCCTTTGATGGACGGAAACAGGTCATGGTAAAACAGCCAGACAAAGAGCGGTGTTCCCACCTGGCAGCCAAGGAAAAAGACACCTGCCACACCGCCTCCCGCAAGCACTGCCTTTCCAAACTGACTTCTGTTTAACAGTTCTCTGCGTTTTGTCAGATAAGAAATCACAATCGTATTGATCGGTGCGATCAGAAGCACCAGGGTCTTTCCGATCAGGGAAACCACATAGTAGATCGTTACCTGTTCGTTGCCAAGAATCTGCTTTATCACCAGACGGTCCATATTCATTGTGGTGTTTGTGATCAGGTACGACAATGTCAGGAAAAATCCCCTCTCCAGCGCCACAAAAAAATGTCCGCTCCGCCGAAAAAACTTATGAAATACAGATCCTGTAACTGCCACATAACAAAGAGCAGCCACCTCACCGACCAGATAGATCCACAACCACCGATCTGTGATACGGTAAATCACAAATCCCGCAAGATATCCGATACCGATCAGCAGATAATAAATAAAATACCTCTGATAATTCAGATTCAGTCGATATTCCACATCCCCGTAGTACCGGAAAACCGTCAGCAGAAACAGGGCAAACACCCCGATCCCCACAGGGATTCCGCTGATACTGTCTCTTGACATAAAAAGTGCCACACCGCTTCCCAGTATGCCAAACAGCAACAGGATCCAGTCGTAATCTCCATTGGTTACCTCATGTGATCTTCGCACCACCAGACGGCTGGTATTTAACGCCTGTCCGATGGACGGACAGATAATCGCAACCAACCCTGTAATATACAAAAGTTCTCCCAGCTGCTTTGCTCCCATATATCGGTTGAGCAACGGCGTAATAATCAGCTGCAAAACGCCGTTCATAAAGATCAGCCGCCCATGGTATACAAGGTGTTTGCAGCGATCCGTTTTTTCTGTTCTTTCTTTTCCACCTGTTTCTCCCTATTATCCGCAGAAACCGGTCTGATTCTTATACTTTTCGCACCGGTTTTCTATGTATTTGCGCTTTCCGGAAGCAAGCACCGGGATCTCATCCACCAGTTCCACCTGATTCTGGCTTCTTCACCCAGATACGGGCGGATCCGTCCGAGAATTTCTTCCTGATTCATCTTCTGCGGATCTCCGTTTAACCAGATGGTATAGTCTTTCACATCTTCCTGGATAAAACGATACTGTTTTACCCCTTCGATATCCCACAGATTATTGGTAATAATATACGGTGTTACCGCCTTTCCTTCACAGTCGTAGATCAGATCGCTTCGACGTCCGTAAAGTTCATCCAGATACAGCCTGTATCTGCCGTTTTTCTCTTTTCTGATTGCCACCGCCGTATCCCCGTTATCGTAGCGGAGAATCGGAAACGCATAATTAAACAGATCCGTGATCACGATTCTTCCAAGTTCTCCCGGCTCTGCCGTTCATCGGAATCCATCTTCAGGATTTCATAATAATACGTTTCTGTGTCGATCCGGTACCCCTCATTATCTTCATTCTGCAATCCCATAATTCCGTTTTCTTCATTGGAATACCAGGCACGTACCGGGCATTCAAACTGTTTTCCAGTGTCCGACGCACCGGTTCCGGCATCGTCTCAGAAATCGGAATAATCGCTTTCACCTTGCAGCGGCTACAATCTTTTCCTGTTTTCTGAATATAATTGCTCAGTTCCCCAAGTGCTGACGAATAGCCGACGAGACATTTTACTTTTTTCTTCTCGATCACCCGGAACATCTTTTCCAGTGCCTGCTCATCCATCCGGGAACTGTCCATCATGATCAGATTTTCCTGAAAAAGCTGAAACTTACTTTTCTTTACATTATTGACCCACACACGGATAAAAGCCTCTTTCATACCGATATAATATCCGGCTGCTGCTCCCAGGAATATACCACCCGCCGTGTTGTGACGGATTTTGTCCCGGTTCTGGATCATGCGAAGGGGAGTTCCGGTAGAACCACTCGTACACATCACCCTGTTATCCGGTGCATCTTTATAGGTTGTCGAAAGGAACTGCTCATAATTCTGTCGAAACGTATCTTTGTTGACTACCGGAAGATTTGTCAGTTCAATATCTTCCGGATAATCCTTATAGAATTCTGTTGTCTTCACCGCATGAGCGATCAGTGCCCGAATCCGCTCTTCGGTCTCTCGAATCGATGTTCCCTCTTTCCACGCACGCTGAATCTGATCATAATATGTTCTTATCTGTTTTCCTTTCAGACTGTCCAGCAGCCAGAAACCAAACCATCTCAGTTTTTCGTCCAGTATCATTCTTCTTCCTTTCTGTAATCCGCCGCAGCTTTCCAGTTTTTCATATTATGTCAACTCACGGTCATCCCCTGTTCCAGAGCTCATTCCTGTGCCTTTAGCTACGCGTTTTCAAATATTATTCCAGTGCTTCCTTGATCGCATCTGCCATTGCATCCAGCATCGCATCCGTCATCCCCGGATAGACACCGATCCAGAACGTATCCATCATGATCCGGTCTGTATTTTCCAGACTTCCTGCTACACGATAGCCCTTTCCTGTCGCACGCATCTGGTCAAAGCAGGGATGCTTGATCAGATTTCCTGCAAAAAGCATACGGGTCTGTACACCTTTTTCTTCGATCTTTTGTACCAGTTGATTTCTGTCCACGCCTTCCCTGCAGGTGATCAGGAATCCAAACCAGCTCGGCTCGGAATTTTCACATGCTTCCGGAAGGATCAGTTTGTCTTCAGTTCCTTTCAATGCTTCTTTCAGATAATTGAAATTATGAATTCTGCGTTCTACAAAGGACGGGAACTTGCGCAGTTGGGCACATCCCACAGCCGCCTGCATATCCGTTGCTTTCAGGTTATATCCGAAATGCGAATATACATATTTATGATCATATCCCAACGGCAGTTCCCCGTACTGGCGGTCAAAACGATGGCCACACAGATTATCCTGTCCGGGTGCGCACACGCAGTCTCTTCCCCAGTCACGGAAAGAACGCACGATCTTATGAAGAAGCGGATTCTTTGTATAGACGGCTCCGCCCTCTCCCATTGTCATATGATGTGGCGGATAAAAACTGGAGGTTCCGATATCTCCGATGGTTCCAGTCAGTCTGCTCTCTCCGTCGATCGTATAACGGGAACCCAGCGCATCGCAGTTATCCTCGATCAGCCACAGATTGTGACGGTCACAGAAATCTTTTACCGCTTTCAGATCAAAAGGGTTGCCCAGGGTATGTGCAAGCATCACTGCTTTTGTTTTTTCTGAAACTGCCTGTTCCAGAAGATTGGCATCAATATTATACTGCGGGATTGCCACATCCACAAACACCGGTACTGCTCCATACTGGATCACCGGAGCTACGGTTGTAGGAAATCCTGCTGCCACCGTGATCACTTCATCTCCCGGAAGAATCTGTCTCTCCTTTAACAGTGGAGAAGTCAGTGCCATAAATGCCAGCAGATTTGCAGAAGATCCGGAATTAACCAGCGAACAGTATTTTACCCCCAGATATTTTGCGAATTCCGATTCGAATTCTTTTGTAAACCGGCCGGAAGTCAGCCAGAATTCCAGAGAACTATCTACCAGATTTACCATCTCATCCGCATCGTACACACGAGATGCATACGGGATCCGGTCTCCTTTTTCATACGGTTTTTTCTGATTGTGATATTTTTCGCAGTATTCCTTTGTCATCTCCAGAATCTGTTCTCTCGCCTGCTGTTCTGTCATTTCTTCAAACATGTTTTCTGCTCCTTTTTTATATTCGTTTCCTTTTTATATTTTCCGGTAAAACTGAAATTCTTCCTCATAGTACGGGAAGGTCTGATCCAGCTCATACGTTTCACTAAACCACTGGTAAGTCTCCAGATCATTCCGCTCCCAGATAGGCAGTGACGACCGACTGGTAAATACATACGGTGCATCCGCCTCTGTCAGCTGTTCCTGTAACTCCTGTAAGGATTCCGGAATCACCGCCATATCGCTGAAATCCATGGTAAAGCACTGGGTATTCCAGTGAAGCAGACTGTAGATTTCTGCCACATTTAACCCGAAACCATGCGTGTTTTCCGGAACCACTTCTGCAATTTCCTGTACAAATGCCTCCAGTTCGCCCACATTATGATAATTTTCTTTGATCTTACTGTTCTGGGAAAACTGCAGCACCGTTCCTGTACTCATGGCAAGCACTGCGGCTGCACAGGCAAGTCCCAGTGTACCGTTCACGACTCCCGCCAGATCCATCTCTTCCCAGTGTTTCCATTTTCTTTCCTTAACAAATGTCATTCCCCTCTGCCCCAGATATGCCAGCAGGATCACTGCCGACAGGCTGACGCAGTCGAGATTATGATAGGATGGTCGATTGACATAATACGTCATTCTTCCCAGTGCACTGATACTCAGGAAAAAGAACAGCTGCACCTGTCCTTCATTTTTCTGTTTCGGATAAAACCAGGTACTGATTCCCATTACTGTCCCGATCAGAAACAGGACGATCACACCCATATAGCACTCGGATACATCGGCAGATCCAGATGCAGGATGTCCACCATATAAGAATCCGACAATAACGGAATCAGGAATTCGCCCAGTGTATTGGCCGGACTGTGTTTGGACAGATTATAGAGATTCACGAGTCCATAGGCTCCGAAAAATGATGCCGTCACACAGACCGCGTGTACCGGTACGGTTCGGGTCAGACGCCCGATTCTCCATTCTCCCCCGGCAAGACACCGTGAAATATAAAGTGCCATCCATGCCACGGCGAGAATCACGCCGGTTTCCGTGTTCCAGAGGATCGCCAGCAGACAGATCAGATATCCGGCCAGACCGGTCCGCCTATTCCACCACTGTTTTTTCATTAAAATCGCCGCATACAACAGAAGGATCATCGGAAAGATCATCCGATGCGGCCATACCTGCCAGTAATAACCGCCCCGCATCCCGAGTACCGGAAATGCCGCAGCAACTGCGCCAAGTGCCCGGAGGATCCGGCTTTCCACCGTCAGTTCCAGCACCAGAAATGCACAGACGTGTGCCAGTGTTCCAAGTGCCGCGATCATCAGCACGAACATCCGGAAATCTCCGCCCACCAGTTTCATCGGTATCTTAAATAACAGCCCATAATGCCCATAGATACTCGTCATTGTATCTGTATAAGGCAAGCCCTGATATACATTGTATACAGAGTTATAATACGCGTGAGCGTGAAAATGATCCCCCGCCTCCGCGCGCCCGAAAATATTCGGCGTATCCATGCAATAAAATATCAGAATCGTCAAAACTGCATATATAAGCCATACCATCCAGTCATTCTTTTCTTCTCTGATCTGTATGTTTGCATACACCCGGAAAAATACAACCAGTTCTGCCAGAAACAGCAGACTCATCAGTGGCAACGGTTGTGTGTGCCAGCCATATTTTTCCGATACACTTCCTACCTGACCGGTTTCCATGGATACTCCGATGGCGTAAAAGATCATCTGCGATAAAATCAATACTGCAAATACCAGTCCATTGACTTTTTATTTTTTCTGCTTAGCCATGTGCCTGTCTCCCACCGTTCTGTCAGAAGCATGCCCCCCAGAAATACCAGGCAGAATATCAATAACATGGTAGCATAAACAAGCAGATTTCCATTGCCCAGTCGGTTGATGTGATCCGACAGTTCCGGTATCAGAAAAGATGCTCCAAAGAATCCTGCTGACACCAGCAAAGCTGCCGCCCCGCACAGAATCTTTCGATTATTATTCATATTTTTCTTCCTTTTTCACATTTATCCTTTTCTATTTTCTTTCCTGTAAAGTAAAATATTTTCGGATCTGTTCATCCGTAAATGCTTCCATATCTTTTCCCTCAAGCCATGCCTGATACCACACGGCTGTCTCTTTCACTGCCTGCGCTACCTGCCAGTGCGGTTTCCAGCCAAATGCCGTACGGATCTTCGAGCAGTCCAGTTTCAGGAAATTCGCCTCGTGCGGCCCTCCCTGATACAGATTTTCCCACGCTGCCTCCTCTCCCCAGGAGTTACAGAACAGGTCTGCCAGCTGACCGGTGGTGATACAGTCCTCATCTCCCGGTCCAACGTTATAGGAACCGGCACACGCCGGATTTCATACTGTGCCTGCGCGATCATCAGATACGCACCAAGCGGTTCCAGCACATGCTGATACGGTCTTGTGGAATGTGGATTCCGTACCGCTATTTTTTCCCCTTTTGCGACTGCCCGCACGCAGTCCGGGATGATCCGGTCCGGAGCGAAATCGCCGCCGCCGATCACATTGCCCGCTCTCGCCGTGGACACCGCCACACCGGCTTCTTTTAAGAAGGATTTTTCATAGCTGTGGGTCACCAGTTCGGAACAGGACTTGCTGTTGGAATAGGGATCGTACCCATCCAACTCATCGATTTCCCGATAGCCCCACTCCCACTCGTTGTTTTTATAGACTTTATCCGTTGTCACATTCAGGAACGATTTTACACTTTTTGTCTGGCGCACCGCTTCTAGAATATTTACTGTTCCCATTACATTTGTCTCATACGTTCCCACCGGATCTTTATACGATTCCCGCACGATCGGCTGCGCTGCCAGATGAAACACGATCTCCGGCTGTGCTTCCTGCATGGTACGGATCAGTTTTTCCCGGTCGCGGATATCTCCGATCACGGAGTGCATATTTTTTCCAGATGTAAGGTATCAAAAAGTTTCGCCTCCACCGGTGCTTCCAGCGCATATCCGGTCACCTCGGCTCCCGAAAGAATCAGGATCCGGGAAAGCCAGGATCCCTTGAATCCGGTATGTCCGGTGAGAAATACTTTTTTTTCCTTTAAAAAATGCCAGGTTATTCATGTCTCTTACTCCCACACTTTCCATGGAGCATTTCCGCTTCTCCACATTTCTTCCAGTTTCTTCTTCTCATTCATTGTATCCATGCACTGCCAGAACCCATTATGCCGATATGCATCCAGCTGTCCTCTTCTGGCTGCCTCTTCCAGAGGATATTTCTCAAATACAGTCGCGTCTCCTTCGATCAGATCCAGGATCTCCGGTTCCAGTACCATAAATCCGGCATTGATCCATCCGCTGTCTTCCTGTTTTTTCTCTTTGAAGTTTGTGATTTCTCCATCTTCCCGCAGATCCAGCGCGCCGAATCGTCCCATTGGCTGTACGGAAGTCAATGTTGCCATGCGCCCGCCTTCCTGATGGAATTTTAACAGTTCAGCAATGTTGATATCTGCCACACCGTCCCCATAGGTCAGGAAGAATGATTCTCCGTTCAGGTGTTCTCTGACCCGTTTGATTCTTCCGCCGGTCATTGTGTTTAATCCGGTATCTACCAGGGTTACTTTCCATGGTTCGGAGATGTTGTTGTGCACAGTCATTTTATTTTCCCGGGTAAAATCAAATGTCACGTCGCAGCTGTGCAGATAATAGTCTGCAAACCATTCTTTGATCATATGTTGTTTGTATCCACAGCAGATCACGAATTCGTTGTATCCATAATGGGAATAAAGTTTCATGATATGCCAGAGAATCGGTTTGTCACCGATTTCTACCATGGGCTTTGGTTTCAGTACACTTTCTTCGCTGATGCGGGTGCCGAAACCACCTGCAAGTATTACTACTTTCATGTTTTTTCTCCTTGTTTGTTCCGATTGAAGGGCATAAAAAGCCTTATTTTATTTATTGTATCAAAAAGGGGGCTTATTTACAAGTAGGAGGGAAATACATCCGGACGCCCGGAGAAGCCGGATGACAGGACAGTCAGAAAGGTGGCAACGTGGGCAGAGTCGTTTGAGCTAGCCACCAACTCCGACTAATATTCACGAGTGTCAGCTGACACTCGCGAAAGTCTACGTAGGTGTCGGATCTCAAAATCGCCTCTAACCGCCCACAAAGTGTTGCTCGCC
>ENA-OQCN01000343-OQCN01000343.1-human-gut-metagenome-genome-assembly--contig:-NODE-343-length-24867-cov-4.642886_pt1 | contig 24867 bp, 35 predicted proteins | sample MGYA00242497_ERZ504576 | MGnify/ENA primary metagenome ERZ504576 (study PRJEB26092, sample SAMD00036296) | human gut metagenome | host: Homo sapiens | study: EMG produced TPA metagenomics assembly of... | reverse complement strand
GGCCATCTTTGAATATCCGAGACAAGGCGCTAACCTCGCCTGCGGCAGCGTGAGCACCCATCAGCACCTTCCCGTTCAGGATGATGCCGCCGCCGATGCCGGTGCCCAGCACCAGCACAAGACCCATTTCCACACCGGCCAGCGCACCGGTCCAGCCCTCCGCTGCTGCGGCACACTTGCCATCGTTGGCGATGTCACCGGCACGCCCAGCCGTGCCTCTACCTGCGCAGCAAAGGGCTGCTCCCACATAAAGGCACTGAGCATTCCACCGGTATGGGCGATGCCGTTTCTGGTATCGATGCGGCCCGGCATAGAGATGGCGCAGCCCACGAACTGTCCCTGAAGGGGAGCGGCAAAGCCCTCGATGACCGCCAGAAGGTCATCCATATTCGTCAGCGGTGTCGGAACCTTTCCACCAGAGATTTTCCGGGCCTGTTCATCGGCCAGGCTGTACTTGATGAAGGTGCCGCCGATGTCGATCAAAAGATACTGTTTCATCTTATCTCCTGCTTTCTGTTGGTTGTTTTCAGACTCAGACAAAGCCAAACACGGCAGCCAGGCTGAGCATCACTGGCAGCGTGATCAGTGACAGCAGAGTGCTCAGACAGACCATCTGCACAGCGTAGGAAGAATCCAGCCCCAGACGCTGGGCATATACCACGATGTTGCTGCCGATGGGTGCCGCATTCACAATGATGAGCACCGTGCCGATCTGCCGCCATGGGGCTTTGCGAAAAAAGAGCCACAACACCGCCATAGAGAGCAGCAGCACCCCGGCACCTGCCGTAATGCCGACAGCCAGCTCCACAGCTCCCTTTTCCGAATACTCAATACAGAATGATTTTAGCACAACACAGGGTAGCACGCAATATAACAGCAGGTGAGCCAGTGCCTTGCTGCCCTCCTGGGTGATCAGTCCGGTACGATAAAGCACATAGCCAATGATGAGATAGAGGAACATCAGAAGGATCTGACCCAGAACAACACCAAAGACTCCGGTCACGGCTTTCCTCCCTGTTCTTCTCCGATTTTGCGCAGCAGCGGTAGCAGAGCATCCATCACAGGGCGGTAGCCGTTGGCATACAGGTGCATTCCCTCAATGGTGTACTCCGCTTTCAGATTTCCGGCAGCATCGTACAGGTCCTTGTTCAGGTCGAGGAATTCCGCCCCGTATTTCCGGGCCAATGCCTGCACGCCCTCGCTTGCTCCCGGATGCGCTCATTGGTGCGCCAGTGGAAGCATTCGATCAGGCCCGGGTCTTCGGCCACGGTGGGGTTTACCGGATAATAGGCCAGCAGGTAGAGCTTTGTTTCGGGCAGTTTTTTCCGGATCTGCTGCACGATCTCCTCATACCGGCCCAGCATGGCGGCGCGGTCGTAGTCCGGGCCGTTCAGGTCATTGGTGCCGATGTTCAGGAACAGGTGCGCAGGCTGCAGCTCAAGGATGCACTCGTCCATGGCCTCCAGCAGCTCGGTGGTGGTAAAGCCGCCGATGCCCCGGTTGTACAAGGTGCAGTGCAGATCATCGTCCTGCAAAAACTCATACAGCGGAAACTGTTCCATCAGGCTGGAACCGGCAAACACCACCGCTCCTTTCTTTGCATAAGGATTCAGACGACGGAACCGCTCCCGCTTGATCTGCTTTTCCCTCTGGCTCTCCTGCTGCCGCAGTTCGTTCAGAAGGACATCTCGTTCCTGTTCCGTCATGGTCTTGGTTCCTTTCTCTCAGTTCTCGTGCAGGGGCAGTTCTACAAAGCTGCCCTCCCCCAGCAAGATCTTCTGGTGGGCGATGCGGGTCTTTCCCTGTTCAGACCAGACTCCTGCGTAATTGCTGTGAACGGCGTACTGCGGGAAGTCGGAAGAAGAGACATCCAGCCGCAGGCAGCTGCCGGGCTGTACCGTCCAGTTCATATCCCACATCTCCACACAGACCTTTGCTGTCTGCCCGGGAGTATAGGTCTGACCCTCCGGCAGGTCGGCAGCAATGGTGGTGATGCCGCCCCGGATGTTATAGGCCCTTCCGTCCGGGAACACCTCCATCAGCTTGGCAGTGAAGGCAGTATCATCCACATCGGTCGAGACATTCAGGTGCACCTTGATTTGTCCACAAATGGGCAGTGCTTTTTCCAGCGGAGCGCTGACGAAGCTGACCACATCGGGCCGATAGTCCGGCTCCGGCTGCAGCAGACTGCCTGCCTCGGCAATGGTGGTCAGAACGCTTTCTGCGCCATGGCTGGGCACGGAGGTCTCCGGGTCATACACAAAGGTGCGATCCCCTTCTGCCGGCTCGGCATTCAGAGTTGTTTCACCCAGATAAAGCTTTTCAGTCCGGCTCACGGGGGCAGGCCATGCCTCCAGCGTTTTCCAGCGGTCCTCCCGCATCACATAGGTGCGCACCCTCTTTTCCGGCTGTTTTTTCTGCTTCAGCAGCAGATCGAACCATTCCAGCATCCGGTGGATGTCGCCGTTTTCCAGATTGTGCTGCTCGCCCCATGCAATGCAGGGCTGGGACATATGATTCCAGCAGCCGATATCCAGCCAGCTGTGCTCTTTGGTCTCAGGGGCCAGAGAGGCATACGTGTTGATGGCACTGCCAAAATGGTGATCGTACCAGGCATCGATGATATATACCGGAACTTGGTATTTCCGGGCACATCGGCTAACAGCTTCCACCAGCCCTGCTGCCAGTAGGCATCTGTGCGGCGGGTGGCGTGGATCCAGTCCTGATACCAGTCCAGATTCCCGCCCCACAGCGCTTCGTCCACCTTGTCGTGGGGACGGAAGCGGCAGCTTTCCAGGTAGTCCGCCGTGACCGGATGACCTGCATTCTGCATTGCCCAGCCGGTCAGCACATCGTGGCGGAACAGCCCCTTTTCATAAGCCGATTTGAAACGATCTGTGCCATAGACCGTCAGCATCATTCCCTTGACCTTGGGCGGAACGATATCTGCAATGGCCCAGCCGGTCAGGGCCAAATAGCTGGCTCCGAAATAGCCGATGCTCTCTGCCCAGGGCTGGTCGTTGAGCCACTGCAGGGTATCGCGGCCATCCGGGCGCTCATTGACGTTGGGTTCCCAATGTCCCTCGCTCTTGCCCGTGCCGCGGCAGGTCTGGACCACATAGCCGTAGCCCCGGCGGGTCAGTTCTACACCGTTGATCTCATACAGCGGCTGCTGATTGGGATAGCAGCTGCGCTGGATCAGCACAGGGAACTGTGCAAGTCCCTCCGGTTTGAAGATCTCGGTATAGAGCCTCACTCCGTCCTGCATGGGCAGCATCAGCTCCTCCCGGCGGCAGCCATAGACCGGGCCGTCGTAGGGTATACTGGCATATTCCTGCCGGTAGCTCTCCTGCGCCTGCCGCATCATCTCTTCCATCTCACGCTGCTTCTGCTCGGCAGCTGTCTTTTTTTCTTCCTCTGTCATTGATTTTCCCGCCTTTCCGTGTTCTCAAAAGCGTGTGCAGCTAACAAAGTGGCCGGGTTCCACTTCCTTCAAGGGGATATCCCTGCCGCGGCAGGCATCTGTTGCATAGGGCAGCGGGCCGCAAAACGGCAGCCGGGAGCCGGGTCCACAGGGCTTGTCAGTTCGCCGCGCATGACCTCGGTGGAAAGCTTTTTGGCCTTCAGGCTGGGGATGGGCACAGCATCCAGCAGACCCTTGGTATAGGGGTGGAGCGGATTCTTGAACAGGTCCTCGGTCTTGGCATATTCCACACACTGGCCCAGATACATGACCATGATCTCGTGGCTGATGTGCTTGACCACGCTCAAATCGTGGGTGATAAAGACATAGGTCAGCTTTTTCTCATCCTGCAGATCCATCAGCAGATTCAGGATCTGTGCCTGAATGGAAACGTCCAGTGCAGAGACCGGCTCGTCGCAGATGATGAACTCCGGGTCCATGGCCAATGCGCGGCCGATGCCGATGCGCTGGCGGCGGCCGCCGTCCAGCTCGTGGCTGAAACTCTCTGCATAACGCTCATCCAGACCAACGGTCTCCATGATCTCGGCGATGCGGGCATCGTATTCGTCACGGTTTTTGCAGGCTTTATAGATCTTCAGCGGTTCCCCGATCAGCTCTTTCACACTTTTGCGGGGGTCCAGCGAACCGGAGGGGTCCTGAAAGATCATCTGCATCCGGGCACGGATGGGCTTAAGCTCCTTGGCATTCAGTTTGGTGATGTCGGTGCCGTCGTAGATGATCTGACCATCGGTAACGTCATAGAGCCGCAGCAGCAGGCGGCCCAGCGTGGACTTGCCGCAGCCGGACTCGCCCACCACGCCCAGTGTGGTGCCGCGCTTGATCTTGAAGTTCACGCCGTCCACCGCATGGAGCTGGCTGCTTGCGCCGACTTTGAAGTATTTTTTGAGGTTCTTTGCCTCGATCAAAATCTTTTCTTCCATTGTCATTTCCTCCCGGCTCAGGTGTTGGACTGCGGCAGATCGAACCGGCAGCAGCGGATGAAGTGGCCCGGTGTGACCTCCCGCATCTTCTGGGCTTTTGCAGGCCGCAGTGGCATATTTGCAGCGGTCAGCAAAGCGGCAGCCCTCGATCTTCTGGGTGGGGTCAGCCATCATCCCTCAATGGCCTCCAGACGCTTGGTGTTCTCATCCAGCTTGGGAATGGCGTTGAACAGCCCCTGGGTGTAAGGGTGGCGCTGGGTGGTCTCAAAGATATCCTCTGCTGTGCCGTACTCGATGGCCTCGCCGGCGTACATGACCATGACCTTCTCGCAGGTCTGGGCCACAACACCCAGATCGTGGGTGATGAGGATCATAGCGGTGTTCAGCCGCTTCTGCAGCTCATTGATCAGGCCGAGCATCTGGGCCTGAATGGTCACATCCAGTGCGGTGGTGGGTTCGTCGGCAAGGATCAGCTTCGGCTCGCAGGCCAGCGCAATGGCAATGACGATGCGCTGCTTCATGCCGCCGGAAAACTGATGGGGATACTCCACCTTGCGCTTTGCAGGGATGCCCACCAGCTCCATCATTTCGTCCACACGGGCTTCCAGTTGAGCAGTGCTCTGCTCCGGATGGTGGATCTTCAGCACCTCCATGATCTGAGCCCCCACGGTCATCACCGGGTTCAGGGCAGACATGGGATCCTGGAAGATCATGGATACCACACTGCCGCGCATGGCACGGATCTTTTCCTCGGGAGCATTCAGCATATCCACACCATCCAGCTTGATGGAGCCGTCGGTCACAAAACCGATTCCCTCGGGCAGAAGCTGGATGACGCTCAGGGCTGTGGTGGTCTTACCGGCACCGGTCTCACCCACCAGACCCAGCGTCTCGCCGTAGTTCAGATTCAGGTCCAGACCATTGACGGCGTAGACGGTGGAAATTTCGGTATCATATTCAACGCTCAGGTTTTTGACTTCCAGCAGCTTGTCGCTCATTTCAGGCCACCTCTTTCACATTCTTGGTGCGCTTTGCGCGCTTGGTCTTTTTGCCGCTGCCCAATGTGCCGCGCAGCTTCGGGTCGAGGGCATCGCGCAGAGCGTCGCCGCACATATTGAAGCAGAGCACCACGATGATGATTGCAATGCCGGGAGCAATGGCAATGATGGGCTGGGTGGACAGGTACTTATAGCCGCCGCTGACCATTGCGCCCCAGCTGGGAGTCGGGGGCGTGATTCCCATGCCCAGGAAGCTCAAGTTCGCTTCGGCCAGAATAGCACCGCCCAGGCTGGCGGTCATACTGACGATGTTGACGGATAGGCAGTTGGGGAACACATGCACCAGCGTGTTGCGGATCCGGGATGCACCGCACAGGGTACCGGCGGTGACATAATCGGCATTGCGGACGCTCAGCACCTGACCGCGGGTGACACGGGCGTAGCCGGGCACATCGAGATGCCGATGGCCAGGCAGACATTGCCCAGGCCCTGACCCAGGATCGCGCCCAGAAACATAGCCAGGATCAGCATGGGCACAGCCATCATGGCATCCATGACACGCATGATGAAGGCATCCACCACACCGCCTGCCATGCCGGCGATCAGGCCCAGTGCCATGCCGATGACGCTGGAAATGACCACAGCCACGATACCGACCGTAAAGGAGATGCGGGCACCATAGATGATGCGGCTCAGAACATCACGGCCATTGGAGTCGGTGCCAGCCAGTGCTCGGCAGAGCAGCCCTTCAGAACATTGTAAAGATCATCCTTGTTGGGATCATAGGGAGCAATCACCGGAGCAAAGATGGCGATAAGCACCATGATGAGAAGCAAAATCGCGCAGACCACGATGATCTTGCGGCTGAACATGACCCGGAACACGCGGGAGGACGTGATACGCTCCAGCAGACCCTTCTTTTTTGTCTTGTTTTCCACAGTTCATTCCTCCTTTTAGCGGGTGCGGGGATCGATGATGCCGTACAGGATATCGACCACGAGGTTGCAGATGGCAACAAAGATGGAGATGATGAGCACACCGTTCGCCACCAGCATGAAGTCACGGTTGCTGATGCCGTTCATCATCACGCTGCCAAGACCCGGGATGACGAACAGGCTCTCGATCAGGACGGTGGAGCCCACCATGGAGCCCAGGCGCATTCCCATGGTGGTGACGATAGGGATCATGGAATTGCGCAGCTGATGCCTGAAGGTGACATCCTTCTTGGAAACGCCCTTGGCACGGGCGGTGGTCACATAATCCTGCCGCATGACCTCCAGCATGGAGGAGCGGGTCAGACGGACAAAACCAGCGTTGACACCCAGACTCAGCACAATGATGGGCATGATCATATGGCTGAGCCAGCCGCCAAAATCACGGGTGATGGGCACATAGCCGGAACTGGGCAGGACCCGCAGTTTGAGGGCAAACACCAGCATTCCCATCATGCCCAGCCAGAACATGGGCATCGAAACGCCGATGTTCGCAAAGAAGGAGATCACACTGTCAATGACCTTGCCGCGGTTCTTGGCAGCAATGATGCCGAACAGGATACCGGTGATCGTTCCGATGATGAAAGCCGGGATCACCATGGTCAGGGTGGTGCCCAAACGGGGCAGGATGATGTCAGCGATCTCAGACTGATAGCTGATGGACTGGCCCATGGTGCCCCGGAACAGACCGCCGATCCAGCTGAGATACTGGACGATGACCGGACGATCGAAACCATAAAGGTGGCGGTAATAGGTGATCTGCTCTTCGGTGGCGGTTGCACCCAGATAGTTGGCTACGGGATCGCCCGGAACCATCTGAATGAGGGCAAAGACGAACAGAGTGACAAGCAGAATGGTGATGCAGGATTGCACCACACGCTTGCCGATCATTTTGGCAAGGTTGTTCGATTTCATAGTTCGCTCCATTTCCTGCGGAACCTTTCTCCCCCTCTAAAACAAATTCCGGCGCAGTTACCCGCGCCGGAATCTGCCGAAATAAGGAGAAACGTATTCCGGTCGTGATACACTAAGGTTGGTCGCTTACTTGTTCAGCCAGCAGGCGGACAGATCCCAGCAAGCAGTGAAGGCTTCGGTTGCGTGGTCGTCGATGACGTAATCGTACTTGTACATGGAAGACTTATTCACGTACAGCACGCGGCCAAACAGGCAGGAGCCATCCTCGGCATCGTAGATCGCTGCCTGCAACTCCTTTTCCAGCTTGTGCTTCTCATCGGGATCCATGCAGCGGCGGATCTCCTCCAGCAGCTCCATTTCCTTGTCAGGATGCTGGATGCCCTTGGCGTAGTAAGCGCCGTTCTTGTCCAGATGACGACCCATATACAGGCCCAGATCGGGAGCGATGGTTGCAAAGTGGAGCATCAGGCCCTCCCAGGTGCCATCCTTCATGTACTGGTTGTTGGTTGCGCCGTCCACCTGCTGGATGTTGCAGTGGATGCCCACCTCGTCCAGCATGTTGGCAATGGCCGTCAGCATATCGGACATGCCGCTGATGGTGACAATGTTGGTGGTAAAACCATCGGCATAACCAGCCTCTGCCAGCAGGGACTTTGCCTTCTCCGGATCATAGGTAAAATGATTCAGGCTGTCGTTGTAGGTGGCGGAACCGGGAACTGCCCACTGGTCGGTCATCTGTGCCATGCCCATCAGGAATGCTGCGTTGATGGCATCCACATCGATGGCGTAGCACAGGGCGCGGCGGACACGGGCATCGGCCAGGGCCGTCAATGGCACTGTTGGGAATCAGACCCAGACTCTCGACACCCATGCCGTTCTGGTTATCTTCCTTGACGTAGATGCCTGCACCGTCCAGCTGCTGCAGATGGTGGGATTGGCCAGACCTACCCAGTACATATCGTACTCGTTGGCCTGGAAAGCAGTGTTTGCGGTGCTGGACTCAGTGACAAGGGTCACCTCCACGGAATCCAGATAGGGCAGGCCCTCCTTCCAGTAATTCTCGTTCTTGGTGTAGATGGCGTAGGCGTTGTTCTCGAACTCGCTCAGCTGGAAGGGGCCGGTGCCGCAGGTGGCGGCATCCAGGCTGCTGGGGTTTTCCAGTGCCTTGGGGCTCATGTAGTAAACGAAGAAGCCCACCGATTCCAGCGTGGAGGAGTTGGGCTCTGCCATCATCATCTTGATGTGGGTGTCGTCAATGATCTGGCACTCGGCAATGTTTGCGGTCTCGGTGCGGTTGTTGGCTGATACTCCTCGATGTTACGCTTGACGGCCTCTGCATTGAAAGGCTCACCGTCGGCGAAATTGACACCCTCCCGCAGAGTCCAGGTAATGCTCAACTCATCGGTGTTCACATCCCACTCCGTTGCCAGATTGGGGATCATATTGCCCTCGGCATCATAGCTGGTCAGGCTTTCATAAGAAAGCGTCAGGTAGTAAATGGCCGCGTTGCCGGTGGCACGGGGGGTGTAACCGGGGGTTGCAATGGGGCTGGAATAGCACAGGCGCAGGGTGCCGCCTGCCTTGGGCTCACCGGTTGCTGCTGCACTGGCAGCAGTGGAGCCAGCCGTGCCGGCTGCGGTGGAACTGGAAGAGCCGCCGCATGCGGCCAGTGTCAGGGCCGTTGCAGAAATGCCCATAGCCTTGAGGAAGTTTCGACGAGAGATACGTTTCATAGTGGTTTCTCCTTCTTGTCCTTCTTATTCTTGCGTTCGTCTGCACGGTTCTGTGTCTGCCGTGCTTTTGTTGTATTTAGTTTAGCGCACCGGGAGCTTTTCCAGCTACCAAAAAACCGAAACTAATTTTTCATTTTCCGTGTTCCTGTTCCGAGAGCTTCAGCATTTTTTCAAGTTTCCGACCTCTGTTTTTCATTTTCAGAGGTTTCTTCTGTCCGAAAAAGAAAACAGGGCCGGTCTCCCAGCCTGCCTGTTTCAGTACGATGCGTTCAGCCAGTTATCCAATGCGCTTTGTTTTGCCTGAAGGATCTCCTGTATTCCTGCCTGTTCCAGTTTTTCCAAAAACTCCGGGAGTGCCTCTTCCGAATCCAGATAGCCGCACATCAGCCCATTATGATAGCTGTTCTTCAGTGCCCGGCAGGCATCCAGCTTTGCGGCAACTGCACTGTTGCTGAAGCTGAACCCATAGGCCGGAGAGACCCATTGCGGCTGCTCGTCTGTTTCCGGCAGCAGTCCGCTGGCGTTGAGATACAGATTCTGCCACGGATGGAACTGCTCCTCTTTCCCATCTCCGTTCGCAAAGAGATCGTAGCAGGATGCATCCGTGTACAGCAGTTCAAGAAGAGCCAGTGCCTCCCTGCGGTGGCTGTTGGTCACAGGCAGGCACCAGCTCTCCGCCGGGATAGAGCCGTTCTGAATGGTCGGCCCCAGCGGGATGGCAGTCAGCTCTGTGCCACAGGCCCGGGTGTAGCAGTCCAGTGAATCCCGGTTGAGCCGTGCAAAAAAGCCAAAGCTGTTGCCCAGCCGCATCCGATCGGTGGCCGGTTCGTCCCGCAGGCTGGCATTCCGCAGGATCAATCCTTCCTGATACCACTGATGCATAGTTCTGCAAAGCCTGCTGTAAGCATCCGCGGCATACCAGTTGACAACGGTGGTGCCGCTTTCTTCGGTCAGAACACCAAAGGTATCTCCCAGAGGATCCAGTTCCGGAAAAGGAAAAAACTGTCCATTATCCGGCAGGACCCCCTCTGCATTGGGCCGACGCTGCCTGACCTGCATCAGCAGGTCGTGCAGAGCATCCAGATCCGTGATCTTCTCCGGACTGGCACCCAGCTCCCGCATCCAGTCGGCCCGGGCCAGAAAGCCGATCTGATACATCGAGACTGCTCGTGCCGGGACCGCATAGATACGGCGGTAATAGGTTCTACTCGCCCACTGCTGCTCTGAGAACAGAGCTTTCAGCCCGGGATATTCTTCCAGAAGCGCACTCAGGGGCAGGATGCAGTTCTGATTCAGGTAAACATCCAGCGGCTGATTCTCTGTGAGAAAAAACAGATCCGGCATGGTCTGGCAGACCATCCGTTTCCACAGCTCTGCCGAGTAATTGGTGGGTGCCACCTGCTCGATGGAAACGCCGAAGCCCAGCTTCTGCTTTGTGACTTCGCTCAGCGCCGCCGAAATGCGGACACAGGCAGTTTCATCCGATTGGCCCGGCATCAGCACTGTGACCATAAGCTCTGTTCCACTTTCTGCCGTCGATGCCGCCCGCTCCCCGCAGCCAGCAAGCAGAGCCGCCCCGGCTGCAGCACCGGTCAGCTGTAAAAATGTCCTGCGAGCCATCCTTGTTTCTCTCATAATGCTGCGCTGCGCTCCTCCTGTGGGGTCTTGTGATAGAACTTCTTATAAGAAGTGGAGAAATGCCCGAAATTCGTATACCCGACCTTTGCCGCGATCAGGCTGATGGGCAGATTGGTGGTGCAGAGCAGGCTCTGTGCCTCCTGCATTTTCTGCTGAATGATATAATCCTTCAGGTTCAAGCCGGTCTCTTTCTTAAAAAGCCGGGCCATGTAATCCGGATTCAGGTGGACAGCATCGGCCAGTTCTTCCCGGCGCAGCTCGTTTTCCAGGTGCTCGGCAATGTAAGCATAATGATCTCCACGGTACTCTGACTATTTTCTTCCGTTTCGCTGTCCCAGACCGAGGCCACATAATGGACCAACGCCTTCATATCCGGCACGGTCTTCATGCCGTTGCGGTAAAGTTCCAAGGCTTCCGGCTCCCGGAACATATCGCCCTGCCGTTTCTTTTCCGGAAAAGAGAAGAGCATCTGCATAAAATCCTGATAAAAATACCGCAAAGTCTGGCTGTTCAGCTGATTGTTGACCGTCAGCTTATCCAGCAGCTGGCAGGCTTCCTGCTCCATTGCCTGCGCACATCCCGCCTGCAGCAGCTTCTGCCATGCACCGATCTGCGGGATACGGAACACTTCCGGTGCTTTTTCCGCTGGGCGGCCCAGCAGAACACCGCTTTTCAGGGCCACGTTCTCGCTCCGTTGCTGCAGCAGCTCCTGGCAGATCTCCGGTGCCTGTTCAAAGGGCTGCGGCCCCTCCGGATAAAAGGCCGCTTCACAGTGGATATACTGCGCGCACGCACTTTGCAGATAATTCAGCTGCCGGGTGATATAATCTGCCTCCAGCGGCTCCCCCACCCGGCTTTGCAGCACCAGAACGAGACACTGCTCCGCAGGGATCGCCACCGTCACGCTGAGCACCTGCAGCGGCGTGAACACCTCGCTGCTCATATTTCCTACTGCCGTGCTCAGCAGGCTCAGCTCCCACGGCTCCTCGCCTTGCTTCCAGCGCAGCGGCTGCATCAGGCAACCCAGCATTCCCGCTCCCGCCGGGGTACAAGGCTCAGTTCTTCAAACGCGGTCAGGCTGCTTCCCGGGGCGTTGCCTGATAGGAAGCCGCGCAGCATAGTCTCCACGATCTCCTTTTTCTGGTCGTCAAAAACAGCTCCCCTGCTCTGCAATTCCAACGCCGCCCGTTCCTCTTTTACATTTTCCAGCGCACGACTCACTGCATCCGCCACCTGCTCGTAAGGGGCGGGCTGCATGATATAGTCAAAACCGCCCAGCCGCAGTGCCTCCTGTGCATATCGGAACTCAGCATGGGCTGTCAGGAAGATGCAGCGGGTGGTCATCCCTCGCTGCCGGAGCCAGTCCAACAGATCCAGCCCGCTTTCCATGGGCATTTCAATATCGCAGAGCATGACCTCGGCCTCCTGCCGCAGCAGGCTGGCCTTGGCATCCACAGCGTTCAGAGCCGTATCCACCACAGTAAATCCCATTGCTGCCCAGTTGGTGCAGTGCAAAAGCCCCTGCACCACGGTGCTTTGATCGTCTACGATCAGCAGTTTCATGCTGTTTCTCCTTCCTTCTTCTGTAAGACCGGATCTATCGGCAGGAACAGCTCCACCCTGGCACCGCCGCCCCGGCGGTTATTGGTAAAGGCGATGGCTGCCTGCTCCCCATAGAGCAGCTGCAGCCGCCGTACCACATTGAACAGCCCGACGTGCTGTCCATTCTCCTCCTGCGGGGCTGCACAGTTCAGCTGCTTCAGATCCCCTGCCGTAAAGCCTGTGCCATTGTCCGCCACCGAAAGATCAGCCATGCAGCCCTCTTCCGTTTCGAGGAGCTTTGCAGTGATCGTGATCTTCAGTGTTTTGCCGATCATCTTGCCGTGCTTGACGCTGTTCTCCACCAGCGTCAGCAGTGAGACCGGCGGCAAGGGCAATTCGCTGAGTTCCGGGTCGATCTCGCATACTACCTCCACGGGATCGTTCTGCCCCACGCTGGAAAGTTCCGCGTAGTTGCAGCACTGCTCGATCTCGGTGTGCAGAGGCGTTGTGGTCGCTGTAAAGGAGAGGATATAGCGCAGATACCGGCTCAGCAGCAGGATCAGCTGCTGGGCATCCTCGCGGCTGCCGGTCTGCACCATGCATAGACACTTTTCAGGCAGTTGAGCACAAAGTGGGGCCGGATCTGCAGCTTAAGGGCGGTCATCTCGTTGCGGCGGGCTTCCAGCTCCTTTTCGTAACCGTCGATCTTCAGCTGGGTGATCTGGTCGATCATCCGGTTAAAGGTCTCGTTCACCTGCGTAAACTCAGCGTTGCGATAATCCACACTGGAGCGCACCGAAAGTTCACCACGGCCAATCCTGTCCATGGTGCTCACCAACGCCGTCATAGGGCAAAGATCTCGTGCTTCATATAGAACAGGAGAAACGGGATCGCCAGCAGAACAAAAACAGCGCCCATCACCAGCAGGATCTGATACGGCGCAAAGTCCACCCCGAAATGCTGGTAGGGAACCAGATACAATACCGTCAGCGTTTTGACCTGTTTGCGCACCACCAGTCGGCTGTCCCTGCCCACCTTTGTCAGGCAATACCCCTCACTGTTCCATTCCATCTTTGTGGGCAGAAGGTTGGCATCCCCTACCAACACATTGCCGCTGTCGTTCATCACAATGACCTGACCGTCCAGCCCATAGTCCTCCACCAGTTCTTCAAACACCAGCCGCAGATCCACCGCAGCGGTCAGGCTGGCTTTCTGGTAGAAAACACTGCGCAGCAGGTAAAGCCGCTGGCCGATGGTGCGCAGATACCATCCCTTTGTCATCATTTTATTGGTCTGGCCCGGCTGGCGAGATACGCTTCCAGATTCAGTTTCTGCTTGAGCTGCTGGGCAGCTGCACCGTAGCGCCCCACATACAGGTTGCCCGAACCGCTGCGCAGCACCACTCCCATCAGGTATCATTGGCAGCCAATACCGCCGGAAACCCCTGTGCGATCTCATAGGCATCCAGGTAGGCGCGGGTGCGATCGGTCTGTTCGCTCAGACTGCGAAAGGTCGCATCGTTCAGTGACAGATTGAGCAGATAGTTTTCCACCGAATCCAGCTGATTCTCAAAATTTGTGGTAAACATATCAAGGCCGCCGGATGCCGCAGCTGCCAGCCGATTGCGGTTATAAAGCCCTGAGAAAAAGAGCAGCAGCCCCAGCAGAATACCAATGGGAATGGCGATCCCCAGAAAGATCATTACAAGCTGCCTGCGTAATGATGGCCGTTCCATTTATTTCACACCTCCTGCTGCTTGCATCCTGCGGAAAATACGATTATAATAAAAACCGTCCAACTCGTTTCGTACAACGTTGTACCACAATCAAAAAGAAGAGGCTCCTTATGCAGGAACAGAACATTGCACAAATGCTTGAAAATCCATTCATGCAGTACAATCACATCGAGATCGTATCGGTAACGTCGGACAGCGCCGTCATGTCGCTGGACATCCGGCAGGACACCACCAACATCTACGGTTATGTGCACGGCGGCGCATTTTTTACCATGGCCGACTGCTGTGCCGGGCTGACTGCCCGCTCTGACGGGCGGCAGTATGTCACTCAGAATGCTTCGGTCAATTTCATCCACAACGTCAAAGCCGGTCACCTGACAGCCCGCGGCCGGACGGTCAGCCGCCGCCGACACATCTGTGTGGTGGCTGTGGAGATCACAGACGAGACCGACACCCTGTTATTTTCCAGCACCTTTTCCATGTACTGTATCAGCGCCGAGGGCTGACTGCTCTTTCTTCCCCGCACTGCGCACGTTTTGCGTGCCGGTGCGGGGCTTTTTTATTGTGCAGCGTATTCTGTCAGCGGCCCGCAGCTCTCCCTGGGAACATACTCGATCGGCAGCAGCCGGCTTTCCGCCGTGGCGATCCGGCCGTCCAGCTGCCCCAGCACCAGCTGGATGCACTCCCGTGCCATATCCTCCATGGGCAGATAGACCACGCTCAGGCTCGGGATCGAAAACGCATCGGATTCCTCCGGGCCGTTGCCTACAGCGATCAGCCGGGGCAGCTTTTCGCCGATATATCCAGCCTCACAAAAAGCCCGCAGGGCACCATGCGCAATGGCCGAGGAACCGCAGAACACTGCGTCCGGCAGCTGCTGCTTCCACTCATGCCGCAGCCGATGCGAAACCGCCTCGTAACCGCCTCGTATGCTGTTATCACAATACCGGTTGGCCAGGATCGTCAACCCGTGCTGCTCCCCTTCCAGCCGGAACCCATGCATCCGGTTTTCCATCCCCTCAAAGACCGGGCTGCTCGTCAGAACTGCCGCCGTCCTGCATCCCTGATCGGCAAAAGCCCGCGCCGCCAGAGCCCCCATCTTCAGATCATCCACATTGACGCTGCAATACCCATTGCAAACACGGTTGTACAGCACCACCGGGATCGGCAGCTGCGTGTCCTCCAAAAACTGCAGGTCCGCATAGGACGCATTGCAGATGATGGCCGCATGGCAGTTTGCGCCACTGGTCAGTGCCTCGCTTTCCTTCAGGTGGTCGTTGACATACGGGTAGATGACCAGCCGCACCGGACGTGCCGTTTTTTCGATCTCGGCCCGCAGACCATCCCAGAAGCGGAGCATCATGCTGGCCCGGAAATCCTGTGCCCAGAACATGGCCACCACCAGCTCATTGGCACCGCTGCCGCCCCGCAGACTCCGGGCAGCCATATTGGGCTGGTAGCCAAGCCGTGCCGCCGCCGCAAAAATTTTTCCTGCGTGGCCGTGCTGATCTTCCGCTCTGCCGCCTTGCCGCCCAAAACAATGCTGACCGTACTGGACGAGATACCGACCTCCTGCGCGATCTGTTTGATCGTAACCATGCTCTTCCCCACCTTTTTCTGATATCAGGTTTATTGTACCCGTTTCCCCGTATCTTGACAAGCCAAAAAAGCCTCTCCAATCTCAAACCAGCCGTTTTTGTGCACTCTGTATATTTTTCTTTTTCCTTTTTAGCCGTTTCAACAAAGTTGCATTTCTTTTCCTCCAAACTTCGTTTTTTTCTTGACATTAGTAAATCGTTGTACTACACTCAGTACGACGATTGAGTCAACGTTATACTTATGTTTGACGCTGATATCACCTTTTCATCTATAAGGAGGCTATCGAATGAAGAAGTTGCAATCGGCGGTGGCCAGGGCTTCTGGGGCGACAGCCCGGACGCGGCCATCCACATGATCCGCAATGCCGATATCCAGTATATGGGCTGTGATTATCTGGCAGAGCTGACCCTTTCCATCATGGCAAAGCAGCAGCTCAAGGACCCCACCAAGGGCTTTGCGCCCGACTTCACCACCCGCATCCTGAAGGAGGCCGGCAAGGAAGCCTGGGACAAGCACATCAAGATCTGCACCAACGCAGGCGGCATGAACATCAATGGCTGCGTGGACGGCATCCGCCAGTGGGCAGAAGGCAACAGCATGAGCGGTTATAAGATCGGTTATGTGACCGGCGATAACATCAAGGATAAGATCCCGCAGCTGCTGAAGGATGGCTGGACCTTCCCCAACTTCGACTACGACGGCAATTTCAACGATATTCTGGACAAGATCTACAACTGCAATGTCTACATCGGCCATGAGGGCATTGAGGGATGCCTGGCAGAGGGTGCTGACGTGGTCATCACCGGCCGTGCGGCTGACAGTGCCCTGTTCCTGGCTCCGCTGAAGTACGAGTTCGGCTGGGCTGCTGACGATTGGGACAATCTGGCCCGCGGCATCATGGCAGGCCATCTGCTGGAGTGCGGCGGTCAGGGTGCCGGCGGCAACTATATGTACGACTGGCGCAATGTTCCCCGCATGGATGAGCTGGGCTTCCCCATCGCAGAGCTGACCGATGATACCTTTGAGATCACCAAGGCTCCCGACTGCGGCGGCATCATCTGCGAACAGAGCTGCAAGGAGCAGTTCCTGTACGAGGTCCACGATCCCGCCAACTACCTGACCCCGGATGTCAACGTGGATATCAGCCATGCTACCATCACCCAGGTGGGTGACAACCGTGTCCGCATCGGCGGTGTCAAGGGCAAGCCCCGCCCCGACACGCTCAAGCTCTGCGTGGGTTACCACAAGGGCTGGAAGACTGTTTCCATGCTGAGCTTTGCATGGCCTGATGCCTACGAAAAGGCTCAGTACTGCGCCGAGGTCATCATGAAGAAGATGCAGCGCCGCGGCATGAAGGCCGACGACATCCACATCAGCTACATCGGCCTGAACAGCCTGCATCTGGCGTGGCCGATATGAGCGAAGAGGCACTGAAGAACCTGAACGAGTGCGTGCTGCGCATTGCTGTGTTCAGCGAGGACAAGAGCGAGTGCGCCAAGATCATTCCCGAGATCAGCCCCCTGCAGCTGAACGGCCCTCCGGGTGCCTCCTTCTTCGGCGGCCGTGCCCGCGTGCAGGAAGTGATGGCACTGTGGCCCACCACCGTGCCCCGCGATGCCGTACAGGTCGAAAGTCACATTCTGGAGGTGAAGTAAGATGGCAGAGATCTATCTGAACGATATTGCTCACGGCCGCTCCGGCGACAAGGGCGATACCAGCAATGTCTGTGTGTATGCACGCAAACCGGAATACTATAAGATCATTGAGCGCGAGGTAACCCCCGAAAAACTCAAAGCCTACTTTGGCGACATGGTCAAGGGCGAGATCACCCGCTACGACGTGCCCAGCCTGAACGGCTTCAACTTTGTTATGAAGCACGCTCTGGGCGGCGGTGCCACCATGAGCCTGCGTCTGGACAGCTGGGCAAATCCATGGGCAGTGCGTGATGCGCATGAAGATCCACGTTGAAGATGGAGAGCTGTAACATGAGTGAACATATGGCATTGGAGAACCTGACGGTTCTCGACCTGACCCGTGTGCTTGCCGGCCCCTTCTGCACCATGATGCTGGCTGACATGGGCGCAAACGTCATCAAGATCGAGGTCCCCAAAGGCGGTGACGACACCCGCAGCTATCCCCCTTTCCGTGCCAAAAATCTGAATGGTGAGCGGGAAAGCGTCTATTTTGCCAACATCAACCGCAACAAAAAGGGGATCACCCTGAACCTGAAGGCCCCTGAGGGCAAGGAGATCTTCAAGGAGCTTGTCAAAAAAGCGGATATCGTTGTGGAAAACTACCGCCCCGGCGTGATGGACAAGCTGGGACTGGGCTATGATGTCCTGAAGGAGATCAATCCCCGCATCATCTATGCGGCGGTCTCCGGCTTTGGCTGCTACGGTCCCTACCACCTGCGTCCGGGCTATGATATCCTGGCTCAGGCCATGGGCGGTATGATGTCCATCACCGGTTCCAAGGGCGGAGAGCCCACCCGTGCCGGTTCGGCGCTGGGTGATATTCTGGGCGGGCTTCATGTAACCATCGGCATCCTTGCCGCAGTCAACGCCCGCACCATTACCGGCAAAGGGCAGCGGGTGGACGTGAGTCTGATGGACAGCATGATCGCTGCCACTGAGAACACTGCCCTGAAGTACATCGAGACCGGCAACATCCCGGCCCCCATGGGCAACCGTTATGCCGCTGTTTCCCCCTACGACAGCTTCACCTGCAAGGGCGGCAAGGTCATCATCGCGGCAGGCAACCAGAAGCTGTACGAGAAGCTCTGCAATGAGGTGCTGGAACGCCCGGACATGATCACCGATCCCCGGTTCGTGGATATGCCGGGCCGTCTGGCCAATCAGGATGCCATTGCCGAGGTCATTGAGGAGCGGATCAAGGATCTGACCCCCAACGAGGCCGCCGAGCTGGTACTGGCCCACGGCATCCCCGCAGGTCCCATTATGAACATCAAGGAGATCCTGGACGATCCCCATGTCAAGGAGCGCGAGATGTTCGTGGAAATGGATCATCCCACCCTGGCAAGGTCACCGTGAACGGCTGTGCCATCAAACTGATGGACACCAAGCCTCTGTGCGCACACCCGCTCCCCAGCTGGGGCAGAATAACCGGGACATCTTTGAGGGTGTTCTGGGCATGACCGAAGAGCAGTTCAACACTCTGCACGAGAAGCAGGTGTTCTGATCTCTGACCACCTTTACACGCATTATTGAGGAGAAATTACATGCTGGCAGTATTAGGGTTCGTCACCATTCTGCTGGTGCTGGCACTGATCATGAGCAAGAAGGTCTCTACCCTTGTAGCTCTGATCTTTGTTCCCGCCATCACCGGCTTCATCGCAGCATTCATCAATGCCCCCAATGTCATTATCCAAGCCGCACAGGCTGCTGCCGAAAAGGCGGAACTGCTTATGTTGAGCCGGTCATCACCTTCGGCACCCGTTTTACCAAGGCACTTTCCATCCTCAGCGCAGATATATGGGCAAGGGCCTGAGCAGTATCGTTGCCACAGGTGTCATGTTCATCTTTGCCATCCTGTTTTTCAGTACCTGCTCGGATGCCGGTGTCTTTGATCCTATCATCAACCGCATCCTGAAGTTTACCGGCGAAGACCCCGTCAAGGTCTGTATCGGCACCTTCCTCATCGGCTGCATCTGCCATCTGGATGGCTCCGGTGCCACCACCTTCCTGATTGCCATCCCCGCTTGTATGCCCCTGTTCCAGAAGCTGAAAATGAACCTCTGGGTAGAGGCTACCATCGTGGCGCTGGCCGCCGGTATCATGAATGTTATGCCTGGGGCGGCCCCACGGTCCGTGCAGCCGCAGCCATGTCCGGCCTGGGCTATGAAGTCACCGGCAGCGAGCTGTGGGTGGGCATCATGCCCGCCTGGATCGCAGGCTTGGTGACCTGCCTGCTCGTCGCGGCTTTCCTGGGCAAAAAGGAAGCCAAGCGCATTGCTGCAGGCATCCCCGCACAGGAGGTCACCGGTCTGACCGAAGCAAAGACCACCAACACCTCCAACGAACTGGCCCGCTCCGGCTGGCGCTGGTACTTCAATGTGGCACTGATCCTGGTCATCCTGTACATCCTCGTTACCAACCGCCTCAGCCCGGCTGTCACCTTTATGATCGGCTACTGCGTCCTGCTCATCGTCAACTACCCCAGTGTAGATCTGCAGCACAAGATCATCAACAGTCACGCACAGGCCGCATTCCTGATGGTCTCCATCGTCTTTGCCGCAGGCGCATTCACCGGTGTGGTCAAAAATTCCGGTATGCTGGCTTCCATGACCGATGCTCTGGTCTCCATCATCCCCACCAGCATGGGCACCTTTATTGCCCCATCGTCGGCCTGTTCAGCGTTCCGCTGAGCCTGCTGTTTGACCCGGACTCCTACTACTACGGTGTTATGCCGGTCATCGCCAACGCTGTTTCCGCTATGGGCGGCAACGCACTGGCTGTGGCAAAGGCTTCCATCATGGGCCAGATGACGCTGGGCTTCCCGCTCAGTCCCCTGACGGGTGCCACCTTCCTGCTGCTGGGCCTTTCCGGCCAGGACCTGGGCGACCACCAGAAGCACACCCTCCCCTACGCATGGGTTGCATCCGCTATTATGGTCGCTGTGGGCTGCGTAGCCTGTGGGCTGCTGTTCTGAGGTCTCACCAAAAGAAACACCTTCCTCCTTTTTCACCCATTCCTTCATTCTGATTCCGAAACGTCTGCCGGGCGGAGTACCCGCAGCACGCCACGGAATGCGTGCAAACCAGCAGACTTCCACCCGGTGCTCCGGGTGGTGTCGGCTGGTTTTGCCGTTTTTGAAGGATACCACCCTGCCCTTGGGGCAGAAAGGAGTTTTCTCTTATGCCCGAGCCCATCCAGACTCCTGTTCCTGCGGCGGACGAACTGGCCGCACAGGTGCTGCTGCTGGCACAGAGTCGGTTGACTGCGACCTGCGTTTTTTATCCTCCGCTCTGGAACAGCTGAAGCCGATCCCCGTCCCTGCGCTGGACACCCTGTTTGCCGGGGATGGCCGCCGCTTATACTATTGCCCCGAAACGCTGCTCCGCACATTCCGGGCACAGCAGTCTGTGCCCACACGCGCCTGCTGCATGTCACCCTGCACTTTCTTCTGGGGCATCCCTTTCAACGGCAGGAAATGGATCACCGCCTATGGAGCCTTGCCTGCGACATTGCCGCAGAGGAAGTCATCCGGGAACTGGAGATCCCCTCCTGTGCCCTGCCGGATGATGCTATGCAGGACAGCTGGCGCAGCCGCCTGCGGGATGCCTGCCCTCACCTGACGGCAGAATCCATCTATAATTTTCTGCTGGAACGGCAGTACCCCGCCGATGTTCTGGCGGAATTGACCCAGCTTTTTTCTCGGGACAGCCATGCACTCTGGTATGCTGCGCCACGGCCCGGCTCTCGTCCGGCCCCCAACGGGCAGCTGCTGCCCGCCGTGGAGGATGAGGATATCACAAACGAGACCGAACTGCGCAAAACCGACACCCGGGACGAAACGCTGCAGCAGATGCAGCAGCGGCAGAAGGAAGCCCTGCGCAGACAATGGAAACAGCTGGCCCGCCAGGCCAAGACTGATCTGGAGACCTTCAGCCGCCGTCACGGCAAGCGTGCCGGAGCATTGATGGATGGGTTAGAGCCTGTGACCTTTGAGGAATGCGACTATACCGACTTTCTTCGCCGGTTCGGGGCACAAAACGAGGTGCTGCAGCTTTCCGAGGACGAATTTGACCTCATCTATTACACTTACGGTCTGCGCACCTACGGCAACGTTCCCCTGGTCGAGCCGCTGGAATACCGGGACGACAAGCGCATCCGGGAATTTGTAATTGCCATCGACACCTCCGGCAGTGTTCAGGGCGATATCGTTCAGAGCTTTTTGCAGCGCACCTGCGACGTTCTGCGGCAGAGCGGTTCCTTCACCGAGCGGGTAGAGATCTATCTCATCCAATGCGATGCCGAGGTGCAGAGCGTGGAGCGGCTGACCAGTCTGGACCAGCTGCATGAGCTGATCCCCCGGCTGAAGCTCCGGGGCTTCGGCGGTACCGACTTCCGGCCGGTGTTCGCCTATGTAGACAGGCTGCTGGAAGAGAAAAAGCTGACGAACCTCAACGGCCTGCTCTATTTTACCGACGGCGTGGGCACCTACCCGGAAAAATCCCCTGCCTACAAGACTGCTTCATCTTTAACCGTGACGACCACATCAGCCCTCACGTTCCCAGCTGGGCCATCCGGGCTGTACTTACCACTGACAACATCCGCCTGCTTGAACCGCAGAAGACCCGAACCGAGGAGGACACCGAATCATGGATATAGCAAGTGCAAAGCAACAGATCAAAAATACCGTACAGATCTACCTACAGAAGGACGCTCTGGGCCGCTACCGACTTCCGCTGGTGCACCAGCGGCCCATCTTCCTGCTGGGTGCGCCAGGTCTGGGCAAGACTGCCATTATGCAGCAGGTCGCTGATGAGATGGGGCTTGGCCTTGTGAGCTATTCCATGACCCACCACACCCGCCAGAGCGCACTGGGTCTGCCTGTGATCGTAGAAAAGGAATACGGCGGCAAGCACTATCAGGTCAGCGAATACACCATGAGCGAGATCATCGCCAGCGTCTACGACTGTATGCGCACCACCGGCAAAACGCAGGGCATCCTGTTTCTGGACGAGATCAACTGCGTCTCCGAGACCCTCTCCCCTGCCATGCTGCTGTTTCTGCAATACAAAGTCTTTGGTGGGCATCAGATCCCCGAGGCTGGGTGGTGGTCACCGCCGGCAACCCGCCCCGCTTCAACAAAAGCGTCCGGGAGTTCGACGCTGCCACCCGTGACCGCCTGAAGGTGATCGAAGTTGAACCAAGCTATGAAGCGTGGAAGGCCTATGCGCTGGAACACGGTGTCAGCCGCAGCGTCATCAGCTATTTGGATATCCGTCCCGAGGATTTTTACAAGGTCGAGACCACTGTGGACGGTCTGACCGTGGTAACGCCCCGTGCCTGGGAGGACCTCTCCGAGATCCTGCAGTATCACGAAGAACTGGGCCTTGCAGTCAGCGAGGAGCTGACTACCCAGTATCTGCAAAACAAGCAGGTCGCCCGGGATTTTGCCATCTACTACGAACTCTATCAGAAATATCGTCAGGCCTACAATATTGATGCCATCCTGCAGGGTGTGTGGGATGAGGATGTCCTCACGCAGGCACGCAGCGCCAAGATGGACGAGCGGATGAGCCTTGTCAGCCTGCTGCTGGAAGCCGTGTTCCTGCAGATGGAACGCTGTACCCTGCGCCACGATGCGTTGCGTCTTATCGTGGCGCCCTCAAAGCCCAGCGCGGGACTCTGGATGTTCCCGGCGATGCCCTGACCGCCCTCGCCGGGCTGGAGGACAACTGGCGCGCCGAAGCCAACAAAGCCCCCTCTGCCCGGCAGAAGGTCTATCTCGATCTGCTGTCGCTGACTGCCCAATGGCACGGAGAACTTTCCGGCTCCACCCCTTTTTCCGCCCTCAAGGCCTGCTATCAGCGCTCGGTCGCTAACCTGCAGGCTGAGGTCGCTGAAACGCAGAAGAAGCTTGGCGATCTGCTCCGCTTTTTACAGGAAGCCTTCGGTAAGGGAACGGAGCTGAGCATGGCGGTAAACGATCTGACCGTAGCCCCTGTAGCCACCGCATTTCTGGGGCAGTTTCTCAGCACCGATTACTTTGCAGCCAGCCGGGATCTGCTGCTGCACCGGCAATCAGAGCAGCTGCTGCACCAGATCGATCTGACAGGACTGGTGTAAAATGGAACTGCTGCAATTTGAAGTAACCAACGCCGGAACGCTGGGCAGCCGCTGGACACCCCCCGCCCCGGAAACAAAAAAGGCCTCTTCCCTGCCCGGAGCCGCGCTGGCGGCTCTCTTGCAGGAGGAGGACGACGAGGATGATTGGGGCGGCGATGCTCCCGACATGAGCGCAGAGTTTGCACGGCTCGGCCATCTGAACGAAGAGGCCGACACCGATGCTCTGCCCCTGACAGCCGATTTTGCCCCTCTGCCGGATGGCTCTCTGGCGCTGGTGCGCTGGCCCCGGCTGGTACGGCCTGCTGTGGTCCCCGAAACTGTAGAAGGCCGCACTGTCACCGCCATTGCCGCTACCGCCTTTGCTGCCAGCCATCTGGATGAGAGCTGCTTTGCGCAGTTCGGGCAATCGCCCATCAGTTTCAGCATATTTTGTATGCGAATGGGACGCGCAGTCACCACCGAAACGCTGGACGAAGGCGGGCCGACTTCCGTCACACTGCCGGACAGCATCACCCACATTGGTCCCTACGCGTTCTACCACTGCACAAATCTGACTTCCATCACCCTGCCGGATGCCATTTCCGCCCTGCCTGCCGGTGTATTCGGTGACTGCAGCCGCCTTACCAGCGTCCATCTGCCGGAGCAGCTGCAGGCTCTGGGCTATCTGCCCCGCCCCACGGATCAGGTCATGCCGGATGTGGCACGTTTGCCGGGTGTCATGCCCTGAAACAGCTGACGCTGCCTTCACAGCTTAAAATGCTGGGCGCTCACAGCTTCAACAGTTCCGGTCTGGCGACCTTGACCGCCCGGGATGCTGGGTGTGAAAATTGGAGCCGTACTGTCACTGTGGCTGTGTCTGCATTTGACCACACTGCCGCACTGCTCTGGCTGGAAAAGGCCGATGTTTCCGGCCATGTGGTGGCGCGGCTGGGTCTACCCGTGGCCCGGGATAAAATTCTGGCAGGCGATGCCAAATTCGGAGCCATCCTGCGGGTACCGGTGCTGTTCTTCACCCAGCCAATGCCCTACTTTGACCAACTGGCCCGGGACGCGTTCCGGCTGGATTTTTCAGCCCGCATGGCCCTGGCCCGTCTGGAAGCCTCTGCAGGGCTTTCCCCCGCCGACCGCCAGTGGTATTGTGCAGTTCTGGTGCAGTATTTCGACCGGGCTCACAGTTCATGCCCTGCCCGGCTCAACAGGCTTACGCAGAGCTGTTCCGTTTTCTCTGCCGCACAGACCTGCTCACTGCATCTGATGTCAGCACTCTGCTTCGGATGGCCGGAGCACTCGCCCTTCCCGCCGAACTCATCAGCGAGATGATGGAGGTGCGCACCCGTTGGTTTGAAACAGTCACCGGCTTTGAGGATCTGGAGTTGGATTGATCAGAACAACAGACATTGCGTAGAAAGATGCTCAGTTAGTACAGGCTGTTGCAAAACAGCGCCAACGGAAAAAGAAAGACCAGAGTGGAGACGTTGATAAGCGCCTCCACTCTGG
>ENA-OQCN01000342-OQCN01000342.1-human-gut-metagenome-genome-assembly--contig:-NODE-342-length-24951-cov-5.938084_pt1 | contig 24951 bp, 21 predicted proteins | sample MGYA00242497_ERZ504576 | MGnify/ENA primary metagenome ERZ504576 (study PRJEB26092, sample SAMD00036296) | human gut metagenome | host: Homo sapiens | study: EMG produced TPA metagenomics assembly of... | reverse complement strand
CAGCGGAGAAGTAAGCAACTGTAAATACCATCCGTCCGGCCACATCTATTTTTCCTTAAAAGATGCGGAAGGAACCATTTCCTGTGTCATGTTCGCCGGTTCGCGGCGCGGCCTTGCCTTCCCGATGCGGGACGGCGATAATGTGATTGTCGGCGGCAGCATCAGCGTCTATGAGCGGGACGGAAAGTATCAGATCTATGCAAAAGAGATCACAAAAGAGGGCGCCGGCCTTTTATACGAAAAGTATCTGGCCCTAAAAGCAGAACTGGAAGAGATGGGCATGTTTGCCCCGGAGTACAAGCAGCCGATTCCTGCGTATGTAAAGAAAATCGGCGTTGTCACAGCACCGACGGGAGCTGCTGTGCAGGATATCAAAAACATTGCACTCCGCCGGAATCCCTTTGTCCAGATCATCCTCTACCCGGCCATGGTGCAGGGAGAGGGAGCGGCGGACAGCATCGTGGAGGGCATACGCCGTCTGGACGTACTGAATCTGGATGTGCTGATCGTGGGCCGCGGAGGCGGTTCGATCGAGGATCTTTGGGCGTTCAATGAGGAAAAAGTAGCGCGTGCCGTTTTTTCCTGCCATACGCCGGTGATCTCCGCCGTCGGCCATGAGACCGACACAACGATCATCGATTTCGTGGCAGATCTGCGCGCCCCGACCCCGTCCGCAGCGGCGGAGCTGGCGGTCGCTGATGTCCGCGCGGTACTCAACACACTGGAAAATTATAAAAGCCGCATGAACCATGCGATGGCAAACCAGACGCAGAGAGCGAGAAGCCGCCTTCTGCAGTACGAGACAAAGTGGAAGTATCTCGGACCGGAAAATAAGATCCGTGACCAGAGAGCACGCCACGCCGAGCTGGAGCGTCGGTATACAGATGCGATGGAAGAAAAGCTCAAAGAAGCGCGCCACCGCCTTGCCCTTTACATTCAGGCGATGAAGGGTCTGTCCCCGCTGGACAAGCTGAACCAGGGCTATTCCTACGTGGAAAAAGAAGGAAAAGCCATCACTTCGGTGCAGGATGTCAAAGAAGGTGATCTGCTCGAAATCTGTGTATCAGACGGAAAGATCGCAGCGCGCGCAGAGAAGACATCGGCCGTATCCTGGATGGAACAATCGTGAAAAAGCAGAGAATCGAGAAAACATGGGAAATATGGAAGCAGAAGAGAGAAAAGAAGAAGGAACCCCTTCCGGTGAGACACTGGAAGCAGCATTTGGAAAACTGGATCAGATGCTCGAAACGCTGGAGAGCAGCGATGTCAGCCTGGAAGACTCCTTTCGTTTATACAAGGAGGGAATGGAGCTTTTGAACGAATGCAGTCAGAAAATTGACCGCGTCGAGAAAAAAATGCTCCAGATGAATGAGGATGGAACATTCAGAGAATTTTAAAGCGGTACTCGAAGAAAAAACGCGGGAAGCGGAAAGTATCATTGCCGCTTACCTGCCGAAAGAGGAAGGCTTTGCAAAGGAACTGGCAAAAGCCATGAATTACAGTATGACAGCGGGCGGAAAGAGGCTTCGTCCGCTGCTTTTGCAGGAGAGTTTCCGTCTGTTCGGCGGAACCGGGGAGGCAGTAAAACCATTTATGGCAGCCATGGAGATGATTCACACCCATTCCCTGATCCACGATGATCTCCCTGCGATCGACAACGACGATTACCGCCGCGGCAGAAAAACGACCCATGTCGTCTTCGGGGAGGCCGTCGGCGTGCTGGCAGGAGACGCCCTTTTAAACTATGCATACGAGACAGCCTGGAAAGCCTTTCCACTGGAGGAGCACACCGACCGCGTAGTGCGTGCTTTTGGCATTCTCTGTCAGAAAACCGGAATTTCCGGCATGTTGGGCGGTCAGAGTGTTGACGTGATGAATGAAAAAGCCGGCCATTTCGCCATCGACCGTGAGATGCTGGACTACATTTACGAGAACAAGACTTCGGCTCTTTTAGAGGCTGCCATGATGGCAGGTGCGGCACTTGCAGGAGCAAACGACGATGATCTTGACGCGCTCTGCCGGATTGCCTCCAAAGTCGGAATCGCGTTCCAGATCCGGGACGACATCCTGGATGTCACATCCACGATGGAGGAGCTTGGAAAGCCGGTTTTCAGTGATGAAAAGAATGAAAAAACAACGTATGTGACGATGTTTGGCACAGACGGGGCGGAGCAGGAGGTAAAACGGCTCACGAAAGAGGCCGTGGACGAACTGAAAAATCTGTCCTGTCCGGGAGATAAAATATTTCTGGAAGAGCTGTTTGAATCTCTGACTTCCAGAAAAAAGTAAGGGATGATTTCATGTTAGAAAAAATACAGAAACCAAACGATATTAAGAAGATTCCGGCGGACCAGCTTCCGGCGCTTGCAGAGGAAATCCGGGAATTTATTATCGAGTCTTTGAGTAAAACCGGCGGCCATCTGGCGTCCAATCTTGGTGTCGTGGAACTGACGATTGCGATGCACCGCGTCTTCGATCTTCCAAAAGACAAGCTGATCTGGGATGTGGGACACCAGTCCTACACGCACAAGATTCTGACCGGGCGGAAAGACGGGTTTGAAACGCTGCGCCGGGAAGGCGGCATCAGCGGATTCCCGAAGCGGAGCGAGAGTGACTGCGATGTATTCGACACCGGCCACAGCTCGACCTCGATTTCCGCAGGCGTCGGCTATGTGCGTGCACGGGAACTGAAAAAAGAAAATTATTCCGTTGTTTCGATCATCGGAGATGGTGCGCTGACCGGCGGCATGGCGTACGAGGCGCTGAACAATGCGGCCAGCCTGAAATCGAATTTTATTATCGTTTTAAATGACAACGAAATGTCGATCACCGAGAATGTCGGCGGTATGTCATCGTACCTGTCCGGCCTTCGGACGGCATCGGCGTACACGGATTTCAAGATGGATGTCACAAAGGCATTGAACCGCATTCCGGGCATCGGACCTGGCATGGTGGATGCGATGCGGAAGACGAAAAGCAGCATCAAACAGATCATCATTCCGGGCATGCTGTTTGAGGATATGGGACTTACGTATTTAGGTCCTGTGGACGGCCACAACATTCCGCAGCTGATCAAGACCTTCCAGGAAGCAAAACGGTTTGAAGGACCGATTCTGGTGCATGTCCTGACACAGAAGGGCCGCGGCTATGAGCCGGCGATGCGCCACCCGGCAAGATTCCACGGTGCGGGTCCGTTCGATGTGAAAACAGGATTGCCGGTTGAAAATCCAATCCGACGTACACGGATGTCTTTTCCACGGTCATGCGGAAAATGGGAGATCGAAGAAAGGATGTTGCGGCAGTCACGGCGGCGATGATGACCGGTGTCGGACTGAAACGCTTCTCCAACATGTTCCCGGACCGCTGTTTCGATGTGGGAATCGCAGAAGAGCACGCGGTGACATTTGCAGCGGCACTGTCACTCGGCGGCATTACGCCTGTCGTTGCGATTTATTCTTCATTCCTGCAGCGGGCGTACGATCAGATCATGCATGACGTCTGTATGCAGAATCTCCATGTCGTCTTTGCGATTGACCGCGCCGGTCTTGTGGGCTACGACGGGGAGACACACCACGGCATTTTCGACCTTTCCTATCTGGGTTCGATGCCGAATATGACAATTCTTGCACCGAAGAACCTCTGGGAGCTTTCGGATATGATCAAATTTGCGGTCGATTACGAGGCCCGATCGCGGTGCGCTACCCGAGAGGGGAAGCGTATACGGGATTAAAAGAGTTCCGTGCGCCCATCTGCCTCGGAAAATCAGAAGTGATCCATGAGGGAAGCCGTGTTGCACTTCTTGCCGTCGGCAGTATGGTAAAAATGGCAGAAGAAGTGCAGAAACAGTTAAAAGAGCGGATGGATATGGATGCGGCGCTTGTGAATGCGCGGTTCGTCAAACCAATCGATGAAGAACTTCTTCGAAGCTTTGCCGATACGTATGAGCTTGTCGTAACACTCGAGGAAAATGTAAAAGACGGCGGCTTTGGAGAGCGCGTCCTTGCTTTTGCCGAGGAAGAAGACCTTCCGTTCGGCGTGGAGATCATTGCACTGCCGGACCGCTTTATTCCGCACGGAAGTGTATCATACCAGATGAAACAGGTCGGCTTTACGCCGGAAGATATCTGCGGCAGAATTGAGGAATACTACAGAAAACGGGGGCAGGAAGAAAGATGAAAAAACGATTAGATGTATTACTGGTAGAACGGGGCCTTGCCACATCGCGGGAAAAAGCGAAAGCCATGATTATGGCAGGAGAAGTTCTGGTGGACAATGAGCGGGAGGACAAAGCCGGTTCCATGTTCCCGGAAGAAGTGGAGATTGTCTTAAAAGGAAAACCACTGCCGTATGTGAGCCGCGGCGGCTTAAAATTAGAGAAAGCAATGAAAAACTTTAACCTTACCCTGGATGGAAAGGTCTGCATGGATGTCGGAGCATCCACCGGCGGCTTTACTGACTGTATGCTGCAGAACGGCGCCGTCAAGGTATATTCCGTGGATGTCGGCCACGGCCAGCTCGACTGGAAGCTGCGGAACGATCCGCGCGTTGTCTGTATGGAGCGCACGAACATCCGTTACGTCGTGACGGAGGATATCGAGGAGAGACCGTCCTTCGTATCGATCGACGTATCGTTTATCTCCCTGACCAAGGTGCTGCTTCCGGTCCGAAATCTGATGGAAGAGAACGGCGAAATTGCAGCTCTGATCAAGCCGCAGTTTGAGGCAGGACGCGAAAAAGTCGGCAAAAAAGGTGTTGTCCGTGATCCGGCTGTACACAAAGAAGTCATTGAGATGGTCATTTCCTATGCGAAAAGCATTTCCTTCGGCGTGCGCCATCTGGAATTTTCTCCGATCAAAGGACCGGAGGGAAATATCGAGTATCTCGTTCATCTTGTCCGGCTGCCGGACGGCGTGACAGAGGAAGAGACCAATGTCGATGTAGACGCCGTTGTAAAGAGCGCACACGATACACTGGATAAATAAAAGGGTTAAGGAGCATGATATGGAGCGATTTTACCTGATCACAAACAGAGCAAAAGACCCGGACCTTACCGTGACAGACCAGATCAGGCAATATCTGGAGGAGCGCGGAAAAACGTGTCTTCTCTGCGATAACAGCGAAAAAGGGGAAAAATACCATTATACGGATCCGGCGAAGGTTCCGTCAGATATCGACGGCATTCTGGTGCTCGGTGGTGACGGCACGCTTCTGCAGGCAGCAGGCGACGTGGTGGATTTACAGATTCCACTGCTCGGCATCAATCTGGGAACGCTCGGCTATCTTGCGGAAATCGACCGTGACACGCTTTATCCGGCGCTGGATCATCTGATGGCGGATGAGTATACGATTGAGCACCGCATGATGCTCTGCGGATCGATTTACCGGGACGGAAAGCTGATTGCGGAGGACACGGCACTCAACGACATTACGATCACCCGTGAGGGAAACCTGCGTGTCGTCCGGTTCGACAATTACGTTAACGGGGAGTTTTTAAATTCCTACAGCGCCGATGGCATCATCATCGCAACGCCGACCGGTTCGACCGGCTACAGCCTCTCCGCGGGCGGCCCGATCATCTCACCGTCAGCCAGCCTGATGCTGATGACACCGCTTGCCCCGCACACCCTGAATACGAGAAGCATTGTCTTTCCGGCAGAGGATGTGATCGAGGTGGAGCTCGGGCCTCGAGAGACGGCGGCATTGAACAGGGCATGGCATATTTTGACGGCGACACCCGCGTTCCGATGAAAACCGGCGACCGGATCGTGATCAAAAAGGCCAGACGGGACACTCTGATTGTGAAGATCAGCAACATCAGTTTTCTGGAGACATTAAGAAAGAAAATGGCAAACATTTAAGATATAGTTACTGGGGAAGGATGCTTGAAATGAAAATCGCGAGACATGCACAGATTATCAAATTAATTAACCAATATGACATTGAAACACAGGAGGAGCTGGCAAAGAAGCTGGAGGAGAGCGGCTTTGCCGTAACGCAGGCGACGATTTCGAGGGATATCCGCCAGCTGAAGCTCACAAAAGTACCAAAAGAGAACGGCGGAAGCCGCTATGCGGTTCTGCAGAACGCACCGTCCGAGGTTGGGAGCCGCTATGCGCGCGTGTTAAAAGACGCGTATATTTCCGTTGATCTTGCCAAGAATATTCTGGTCATCAAAACCGTGTCTGGAATGGCGATGGCGGCGGCAGCGGCTTTCGATGAGATGAACTGGAATGAAATTGTCGGCTGCATCGGCGGAGACGATACGATTCTCTGCGTGGCAAGAGACGATGATGCGGCGCTTGTGGCAGCAGAACGACTGAAAAAAATGGTGGACGGCATGGAGGAGACGGGCGAAGAGTTCTAAAGAACGCACGTATCTGCAAAAAGAGACAAAAAGATGACAGCAGGTGTGACACCGGAGGAAAAGAATGCTCACAAACTTACACGTAAAAAATCTGGCCCTGATCGACGAAGCGGAAGTGGAGTTCGATCCGGGCCTGAATATACTGACCGGAGAAACCGGAGCCGGAAAATCCATCCTGATCGGTTCGATCAACGCGGCGCTTGGAAAGAAGATATCCCGCGAGATGATCCGGACGGGAGAGACAAGCGCGCTGGTGGAACTGGTCTTTGAAACCGAAAATCCGCATGTGCTGGAGCTGTTAAAAGAGATGGATCTCGAGGCGGAGGAGGGTCAGGTGATTATTTCCAGAAAGATCACCGGATCCCGCAGCGTCTGCCGCATCAATGGCGAGGCATGCAATATCTCGCAGGTAAAAGCTCTTGCGTCCCTGCTGCTCGACATCCACGGCCAGCATGAGCACCAGTCGCTGCTCTATCCGGACCGGCAGATCGCGATTCTTGACGCGTTTGCGGGAACCGAGGCGGCCACGGCAAAAGGAGAGGTCCGGGCGCTGTACCAGGAGTGGAAGAATGTCCGAAAGGAGCTCTCGGCGTACGAACTCGACGAGGAGGCAAGAAAGCGGGAGGCAGCATTTCTTACGTTTGAAATCAACGAGATTGATCAGGCAGAGCTAAAAGAGGGCGAGGACGAAGCGTTGGAAACTGCGTACCGGAAAATGGGCCATGCGAAAAAGATCGCGGAATCTCTGCAGACGGTATATGCGATCACCGGCTACGGTGCAGAGAACAGCGCCGGGGAGCAGGTCGGCCGCGCAATCCGGGAGCTGCAGCAGGCCGCGGTGTACGACGATGCACTTTCCGGTCCGTCGCAGACCCTTTCCGATATTGACGGACTGCTGAATGATTTCAACCGCGAAATTTCCGCATATCTTTCCGAACTGACCTTTTCCGAAGAAGAGTATTACGAGACGGAAAAGCGGCTCGATGAGATCAACCGCCTGAAAGCAAAGTATGGAAAGACGATGGAAGAGATCGCCGCATACCGCGAAGAACAGCAGAAAAAACTGGAAAAACTGGAAAATTTTGAGAGCTGCCGTGCCGCACTGCAGGAGCAGTTACAGAAAACGGAGCAGAAACTGGATGCGGCCGCACATAATCTGTCCAAAATCCGCAGAAACTATGCAAAACGGCTCGAAACACAGATTATCGAAGGTCTGCGCGACCTGAATTTCCTGCATGTCGCATTTGAAATTTCATTTGAAAAGACAAAAAGCTACACCGAAAACGGAACCGATGCTGTGGAGTTCTTAATCTCCACAAACCCGGGCGAAGCGATCCGTCCGCTGGCGAAAGTTGTTTCCGGCGGTGAACTGTCGCGAATCATGCTTGCAATCAAGACGATTCTTGCCGACCGCGACGAGACAGAAACCCTGATTTTCGATGAAATCGATACCGGAATCAGCGGAAGGACGGCGCAGAAGGTTTCCGAAAAAATGGCACAGATCGGGCAGCGCCATCAGGTCATCTGCATCACCCATCTGCCGCAGATCGCGGCGATGGCAGATTCTCATTTTGAAATCGAAAAAAACGTCGAAGAAAACGAGACCGTCACATCGATCCATCCATTATCCGAGGAAGATTCTGTCAGAGAACTGGCAAGAATGCTCGGCGGCGCGAAAATTACGGATTCTGTTCTGGCAAATGCCAGCGAGATGAAGGAATTGGCACAGGTACAAAAATCTGCAAGACTCAAATAAAGAGAAGTCCGCATACTAAGAGGGAAATCACGAAACAAAGCGTGGTTTCCCTCTTTTTCGCGGGCGCGAGTCAAAGTCCGTGCCTGCACGAGAACTTGACGACCGCCGCGAAAACAAAAGAAATGCCGCAGTTCTGCCTGCGGCGGAAAGGATGGGAATGCAAATGACGAGAAAACAAAAATACCGAAGAGTCCTGCTTGCGCTGGCGGCGCTGTTTCTGATCCTCGCTGTTCTTCTTGCTACGATGCCATGCGCGAATCCCTGCCGGATACGATGTATGTGGATGAGAACAGCGAAAGCCCGTTTCAGCCGCTCACGAAACATCCGCTTCTGACAATTTCGGAAGATACGAAGGAAGCAGAAAAAAACGAATTCGGAGAAACGGGTGAAACGGTTGTAGAATGTTCCGCCGCCGGGATCCCGCTGAAAAAGATCCGTGTGATCCAGGAAGAACGGCCGAAAGTTGCCGTCTGCGGCGCGCCGGTCGGTATCTATATGGAGACCGACGGTGTGATGGTGATCCGTACAGCCGAAATCCGTTCGTCCGACGGAACCGTCAGCCGTCCGTCAGAAAATATTCTGCGGGAAGGCGACTATATCACAAAAGTAAACGGACAGAGCATCCGCAGCAAGCAGGAGCTGATTGATGCAGTAAAAGTATCAAACGGTTCCCCGGTGTGTCTTTCCCTGCTTCGGGACGGGGAAACGATCGAGGTGCAGGTGACACCGCAGAAAAGCCAGGACGGCACCTGCCGCCTCGGGGCCTGGGTCCGCGACAATATGCAGGGAATCGGAACACTGACTTTCGTGGAACCGGACGGAACCTTTGCAGCGCTCGGCCATGGAATCAGTGATGTCGATACCGGAAAAATGCTCCAATTGAACGGCGGAGAACTGTATCTGACACAGATTCTGTCTGTGATCCCGGGAAAAGCGGGTGTACCGGGTGAACTGCAGGGTGTGATCCATTACGAAGAAAAGAACCGTATCGGATCAGTGGCGGAGAATACCATCTACGGTATCCACGGCGTTCTGGACAGGGAAAAAAGCAGTGCACTGCCGCTTACCGTGACGGAAATTGCCTATCGGCAGGAGATCGAGACGGGACCGGCCACCGTGCGGATGTGCGTGGACAATACGGTAGAAGAGTATGAGGCGGAGATTACAGAAATCGATCTTGGAAGCGAGAATACGAACAAAAATTTTGTGCTCGAAATTACCGATCAACGGCTGCTACAGAAAACCGGCGGCATCGTACAGGGAAATTCCGGCTCGCCGGTGCTCCAGAACGGAAGGCTGATCGGCGCCATTACCCATGTTTTCGTAAACCATCCAGAAAAAGGCTACGGTGTCTTTGCGGAAAACATGCTTGCACGGAACTGAAAAAATATGCGTTAATTTGGTTGAAATTGTTACAAACTTCCGAATTTTTACGGAAAATGTCGATCGAATTTTCAAAAATTTACGGGAAATATATTGAAAATGCGAAAAAATAAAATTATAATGTCTGTGTGATTGGAAAAAGTTCAGAAGAAAACGGATGCAGTGAAATTCCGGAAAGACTATGAGTTTTTGCAAAGGAGAGCTTTATGGAAAAGATCAACATTGCCATCGCGGATGATAACGAACGCATGCAGGAAATGCTTGGGAACGTCATAAAACAGGATGACACGCTTGAACTGATCGGGCAGACCGGAAACGGAAATGATATCTACAGTATCATCCGCGACAAAGAACCGGACGTCGTACTGCTTGACATTTTCATGCCGAAGATGGATGGTCTGACTGTAATGGAGAAAGTCAATGAGGATAAAAATCTGAAAAAAAGACCTGCCTTTATCGTTGTCTCCGCCGTAGGAGAGGAGAGGATCACCGAAGATGCGTTCCGGCTCGGCGCTTACTATTACGTCTTAAAACCGTTCGACAACGAAACTCTTCTGAACCGGATCAAAGCAACAAAAGGAATGACAGCAGTAAGAAGATACCATCCAAGAAATTTTACAAACCCCGGAAAAGAGCCGATCTGTCCGCCGGAAAACAGTCTGGAAATCGATGTGACAAATATGATCCACGAGATCGGCGTTCCTGCCCATATCAAAGGATACCAGTACCTGCGCGATGCGATTCTGCTTTCCGTAGAGGACACGGAAATGCTCAATTCCATTACCAAGATTCTCTATCCGACCATCGCGAAACGCCACCAGACAACGTCAAGTCGTGTCGAGCGTGCCATCCGCCATGCGATTGAAGTGGCCTGGAGCCGCGGCAAAATGGATACAATCGACGAGCTGTTCGGCTATACCGTGAACAACCGCAAGGGTAAACCGACAAATTCTGAATTTATTGCATTAATTGCAGATAAAATACGTCTTGAACTGAAAAATCAGTAAAAAGTAACAAAAAAATCCGAACAAACGGAGAAATTACAGAAGTTTAGACTTTTTTTTTTTCTGGACAAAGTACGGTATAATACAGACAGGACGTTGATTATCCTTTCGCGTTTCATAGGATCGTGACAAAAAGGAAGGAATTACAGAAAAACAAAGATGCGATAATCAGCATGAAATTACAGGAGGATTCTTTTCATGAAAAATATTTTGTTCGTGGCTTCAGAGTGTGTACCGTTCATCAAAACAGGCGGTCTGGCGGATGTAGTAGGTTCTCTGCCGAAGTACTTCCCGAAAGAGTATTTTGATGTGCGCGTGGTGATTCCAAAATACGCAGGAATCAAAGAACAGTTTAAAAATCAGATGCGGTATGTGACAAACTTCTACATGGATCTGAACTGGAGACAGCAGTATGTCGGCATTTTCGAGATGGAATATGAAGGCATCAAATTCTACTTTATCGACAACGAGGAGCATTTCGGAGGAAGCACTCCATATGCGGGCATGCCGTGGGATCTGGAAAAATTTGCTTACTTCAGCAAAGCAGCGCTTTCCATTTTACCGACCATCGGCTTCCGCCCGGACCTCATCCACTGCCACGACTGGCAGACCGGTCTCGTTCCGGTTTACCTGCACGAGCGTTTCCAGGCAGATGAATTCTATCGGGGAATCAAAACAGTCATGACGATCCACAACCTGAAATTCCAGGGCATCTGGGACCGCAAGACGATTCAGAGCATTACCGGCCTTTCCGACTACTACTTCACACCGGATAAGCTGGAGTTTAAACACGATGCCAGCTACTTGAAGGGCGGTCTGGTTTACGCAGATGCGATCACCACCGTCAGCAATACATACGCGCAGGAGATTCAGACCCCGTTTTATGGCGAAGGACTCGACGGTCTGATGTGTGCAAGAGCAAACGATCTGCGCGGTATTGTAAACGGACTCGACTACAATGAGTGGAACCCGGAGACAGACGCTCAGATTGCAAAGAATTTCAATGTAAAGAACTTCCGTAAAGAGAAAGTGAAAAATAAACTGGCACTGCAGGAGGAGTTAGGACTCGAGGTCAATCCGAAGACGATGATGATCGGTATCGTATCCCGGCTGACCGATCAGAAGGCTTCGACCTCATCAGCTATATGATGGATGAGATGTGCCAGGATGCCGTACAGTTTGTGATCCTTGGAACCGGCGAGGAGCGCTACGAGAACATGTTCCGCCACTTCGCATGGAAATACGACAAGAAGGTTTCGGCAAACATCTACTATTCCGATGCAATGTCACACAAGATCTATGCATCCTGCGATGCCTTCCTGATGCCGTCCTTGTTTGAGCCATGCGGACTCTCCCAGCTCATGAGCCTCCGCTACGGAACCCTTCCGATCGTCCGCGAGACCGGCGGCCTCAAAGACACCGTAGAGCCGTACAATGAGTACGAGGGAACAGGAACTGGATTCAGCTTCACAAACTACAATGCGCATGAGATGATGGGTACCGTGCGGTACGCAGAGCGCATCTATTACGACAAAAAACGCGAGTGGAACAAGATGATCGACCGCGCAATGGCACAGGATTTCTCCTGGGCGAATTCCGCAAAACAGTACGAGGAAATGTACAACTGGCTGATCGGATAAGCTGGTCTGCATTCTGAAAAATAAGAAAAAAATCCCGAAATGGCAGAAGAGGAAAGAAAAGCCGTTTCGGGATTTTTGCAGTATTTTTGGGTTGCGGCAGGAGAGTGGAATATGCTACACTTGTGCATAAGGATATATTCGAAGCAGCTCCGGTGCAGAGGATTTGGGGGCTGAAAAAAGACACAAGAAAAACAGTTGACAACAAAGCAGATTTGTAATAGTATGTATACAGAAGCGAACGAACGTTCGCATGGTAAGGAGAATATTCAGTATGGGAAATAATAACGAAGATAAACTGCGTGCACTCGATGCCGCACTTGGACAGATTGAAAAACAGTACGGAAAAGGAGCTGTCATGAAGCTCGGAGATTCCGCAGCAAACATGAACGTGGAAACCATCCCGACCGGCTCTTTAAGCCTGGATATCGCACTCGGCCTTGGCGGTGTGCCGAAGGGAAGAATCATCGAGGTATATGGACCGGAGTCTTCCGGTAAAACAACCGTAGCGCTCCACATGGTAGCCGAAGTACAGAAACGCGGCGGAATCGCCGGCTTCATCGATGCAGAGCATGCGCTCGATCCGGCCTATGCCAAAAACATCGGTGTTGATATTGAAAACCTTTATATCTCACAGCCGGACAACGGCGAGCAGGCACTTGAGATCACCGAGACGATGGTCCGTTCCGGTGCGGTAGACATCATCATCGTGGACTCTGTTGCAGCCCTCGTTCCAAAAGCCGAGATCGACGGCGACATGGGAGATTCCCACGTCGGACTGCAGGCGCGTCTGATGTCTCAGGCACTCCGGAAACTGACTGCAGCGATCAGCAAATCCAATTGTATTGTTATCTTTATCAACCAGCTGCGTGAAAAAGTCGGTGTCATGTTCGGAAATCCGGAGACCACAACCGGCGGCCGTGCACTGAAATTCTATCTTCCATCCGTCTCGATGTCAGAAGAATTGAAGCCTTAAAGCAGGGCGGAGAGATGGTCGGAAACCGTACCAGAATCAAAGTCGTGAAAAACAAAGTAGCTCCGCCGTTCCGCGAGGCAGAATTTGATATCATGTTCGGAAAAGGAATCTCCAAAGAAGGAGACGTTCTGGATCTGGCAGCTTCCGTCGGCATCGTACAGAAGAGCGGCGCATGGTTCGCATACGGCGGCGACAAGATCGGCCAGGGACGCGAAAATGCGAAAGCTACCTGCGCGAGCATCCGGAAATCATGGATGAGATCGAGCACAAAGTGCGCGTGGCTTACGGCTGATCAAGGAAGAAGCGCCGGAAGGCACAGAGGAAACAGCAGCAGTTCCGGAAACCGAAGGAGACGACGAATAAATGTTTGTGACAGAGATTCGTCCTCTGAATAAAAAGAAATCACGGATCCTCTTCGATGACGGAGAGGATCTGGTTCTTTATAACGGGGAAATCCGCGCTTCCCGCATCAAAGAGCAGGAGGAGCTTCCCGATGAGGTTTACGAAAAGCTGGCAGGGGAAGTGCTGACTAAAAGGGCCAAACACCGCGCGATGTATCTGCTGCTCGGACAGATGCGGACGAAAAAAGAGCTGGAAGATAAGTTACGAAAAGACGGCTATCCCGAGAGAGCCATTGAAGAGGCTGTCTCGTACGTGGAGAGCTTTCACTATATCGACGACCGCGCATACGTGGAGCAGTATCTTGCGGGCAGCGGTGCGAAAAAAGGGAAAAAGGCAGTCCTCTATGCGCTGGCACAGAAAGGCGTGGACCGGGAACTGGTGGAATCCGTCCTGGAAGAGCAGGAGGATGCCCGCGATGAGTATGAACTTGCAAAAAGTGCCGCCTTCGCAAAGCTCGGCACGCCGCACCGGCTGGATGAAAAAGAGTACCGCCGTGCTGCCGGTTTTCTGACGCGGAAGGGATTCGGCAGTTCCGAAATCCGTCGGGCACTGGAAGAATACCAAGATTCCGCTGACGAAGAATCCTGAATATTCCCGGCGATTCCGCCACATGCCGCGAAATTATGTGCAATAAATTACATGAATATTTTTAAAACATTGACAAATTTGTGAAAACAGTATAAAATTGTAGTGTTGTAAATGTGCAATGAAAACTAAATAAGGAGGTGCTCCGGTAATGAGTACAGGTATTACAATTCTGCTGGTATTCATTGCTGTAGTAGTCACGCTGCTTATTGCGGTTCCTGTTACCAGGAAAATTGCTGTGGACAATAAAATCAAGCAGGATGCTGAAAAAATTGGCACAGCGGAAGAAAAGGCGAGAAACATCATAGATGAAGCACTGAAAACTGCCGAAACTAAGAAACGGGAAGCCCTGCTGGAGGCGAAGGAGGAGTCTCTTCGTACCAAAAATGAAGTAGAAAAAGAGACCCGAGAGCGCAGAGCGGAACTGCAGAAATATGAAAAGCGCGTTTTATCGAAAGAAGAATCTGTAGATAAGAAAGCGGACGTATTGGAGCGTCGTGAAAACGAAATTGCAGCAAAAGAGGCAAGCGTCAGAAAGAAAGAAAAGGAAGTAGACGGTCTACACGAAAAAGGAGTACAGGAACTGGAAAGAATTTCCGGTTTTACCTCCGAGGAAGCAAAAGAGTATCTGTTAAAATCTGTGGAAGACGAAGTAAAAATCGACACAGCAAAGCTCTACAAAGAGCTGGAGAGCAGAGCAAAAGAGGAAGCAGGCCGTAAGGCAAAAGAGTATGTGGTAACAGCTATTCAGAAATGTGCTGTCGATCACGTATCCGAGAGTACCATCTCCGTGGTACAGCTTCCGAGCGATGAAATGAAAGGCCGCATCATCGGCCGTGAAGGACGAAACATCCGTACACTCGAAACCATGACAGGCGTTGACCTGATCATCGACGATACACCGGAAGCAGTCGTTCTTTCCTCATTCGATCCGATTCGCCGTGAGGTGGCAAGAATTGCTCTGGAAAAACTGATCGTAGACGGAAGAATCCATCCGGCCCGCATCGAAGAGATGGTAGAAAAGGCCCGCAAAGAAGTAGAACAGAATATTCGCGAGGAAGGCGAGGCAGCCGCACTGGAAGTCGGTGTACACGGACTTCATCCGGAGCTGATCCGTCTCCTTGGAAGAATGAAATTCCGTTCCAGCTACGGACAGAATGCATTAAAGCATTCGATCGAGGTAGCACAGCTTTCCGGTCTCCTCGCAGGAGAGGTAGGATGCGATGTCCGCATGGCAAAACGTGCCGGGCTGCTTCATGATATCGGTAAATCCATCGACCATGAGGTAGAAGGATCTCACATTCAGATCGGTGCAGATCTCTGCAAAAAGTACAAAGAATCTCAGATTGTGATCAACACAGTAGAATCACATCACGGGGATGTAGAGCCCCAGTCTCTGATTGCATGTATCGTTCAGGCAGCGGATGCAATTTCCGCAGCAAGACCGGGTGCAAGAAGAGAAACACTCGAAACATATACCAACAGATTAAAACAGTTGGAAGACATCACGAATTCGTTCAAGGGTGTCGAAAAATCTTTTGCTATTCAGGCTGGTAGAGAAGTCCGCATCATGGTTGTTCCTGAGCAGGTATCCGATTCTGAAATGGTACTGCTCGCAAGGGATATCTCGAAACAGATCGAAGCTGAACTGGAATACCCGGGACAGATCAAGGTCAATGTTATCCGCGAGAGCCGTGTAACGGATTACGCGAAATAAAAGACTTTCTACGAAACAATTTAATAACGAAATCAAAAAGAGGCTGTGGACATGAGCAATCATGTTCCACAGCCTTTTCAGTGTGTATAAGAACAGTAAGTTTCAAAAGAATTTATACGTGCCGTATCCGGTTCGAGCGCATTTTCTGAGGTGTAGAGCCATACAGCTTTTTGAAGGTCCGCATAAAAATTTTGTAATTCGACAGCCCGTTTTTCTCCATCAGTACCGTGATCGTTTCGTCGGAATTCTGTAAATCTTCGTACAGGTGCATCGTGCGCACATCGTTCAGATATTCGAGAAAGGTCTGTCCGGTATACTTTTTAAAGAGCCGGCAGAAATACTCCTTCGAGAGCGCCAGGGAATCCGCGGCTGTTTCGAGGCTTAACGGTTCCGGGTAATGCACTTTCACCCAGTTCATAACGTGTGTCACGCGCTGCAGATCGCGCTGTGAACCCGTGAGGGATGCCGAAGGGATCTGGTGGGAATACGACCGGCAGAGATGGTACAGAAATTCGTACAGTCGTGAGGTAAAGAGAAGCTGGTATGAATCGGAAGGATTCTGCCGGATCTCGTTCATCTCCGAGAGCAGTGCGCGGAGCGGAGCCGGCTGTTCCGAGCAGGGAATGATCGTGTCGAAACGCATCGTATCAAAGTCCGGCAGATATTGGCGCATCTGGCTTGCGGAAATCTGCAGCAGAAGATATGTACAGGTGTTGGAGCGCGTCATATGGAGGTCGCCGGAGTTGATGATAATCAGATCGCCCTCGTTTAACCGATACTCCGTTGCCTGGACAATCGCGGAAAATTGTCCCCTGATCAGATAGAGAATTTCCACATATTCGTGCCAGTGCGCCGGAAAAACAAAAGCGGGCGCATCCTGCAGCTCAAAACGGACGTGCAGCAGATCGGTTTCGTGTATTGTTTCGTAAAAGCAGGATTCCATAAGTACCTCCAGGATGTGATAGAAATATACGTCAATTATAATCAAAAAAGATAAGAATATTGTACCAGAAATTGGGCGAAATATCAATATCAACCAGAGAAAGGACAAGAAAGGAACTAGAAGTTACACGAAAAAGGGAAGATAATGGAGACATTAGCACGAAACAAAGTTTGGGAGGAACAAAGACATGAAAGCAAAGGTAAGAACCTTTAACGGAACTACATCTCCGGAAGTAACCCAGCGTGAAACAGATCACCGCAAACTTGCCCGCGAGGCAGCAGCAGAGGGATTCGTTCTTCTGGAAAACAAAGATCATTTCCTGCCGCTGGCAAAGGGCAGCAAGGTAGGTCTTTACGGAGCAGGTGCGATCCGCACCATCAAAGGAGGCACCGGTTCCGGCGATGTCAATGAGCGTGACAGCGTCAATATTTTCCAGGGCATGAAAAATGCAGGCTACGACGTAACAAGCAGTGAATGGCTGGAGGATTACGATAAACTCTACGTACAGGCAAGACTGGACTGGAAAAATGAGATTTTCACAAAATTGAACGGAGACGACACAAAATTCTTTGATGCTTACTCTGCAACCCCGTTCTTTATGCCATCCGGAAACCCGATCGATGAAGAGAAAGCAGCAGCCGACGGTGCAGACACCGCATTCTTCGTTCTGGCACGTATCGCAGGAGAGAACAAAGACCGTTTTGATACGGAGGGTGACTACTTCATCTCCAAAGAAGAGAAAGCTATTCTGGCACAGGTTTCCAGATGCTATAAAAACGTTGTTCTTGTTATCAACACCGGCGGCCTGATGGATCTGGCATTCGTAGAAGAATTTGACAATATCCGCTCTATTTTACAGTACGTACAGGCAGGCCAGGAAGGCGGAAATGCATTTGCTGATGTTGTAAGCGGCGATGTAACCCCATCCGGAAAAATGACAGATACCTGGGCAAAAGATTACTATGATTATCCGGGTGCAGAGGTTTACAGCTACAAGAGCGGCGACCTCATGAAAGAAAAATACGAAGAGGGTATCTTCGTGGGATACCGTTACTTTGATACCTTTGAAGTACCAGTCCGTTACTCCTTCGGTTACGGTATGTCCTACACCGATTTCGAGATCAGAACCGATGACATCAAAGTAAGCGGCCGCGGTATGATGAATCCGAAAGTAAGCGTGACTGTTACCGTCACCAACACCGGCGATACTTATGCAGGAAAAGAAGTTGTACAGATCTACGCTTCCTGCCCGCAGGGCAGACTGGTGAAAGAGTTCCGCCGTCTGGCAGGCTTTGGAAAAACAAAACTGCTGGCTCCGAAGGAATCCCAGACCATGACCATCACCTTCCCGCTGTATCAGCTGACTTCCTATGAGGAGGAAAGCGCATCCTGGATTCTGGAGCCGGGCATGTATGGTATCTGGATTGGAAATGATCTGAATACATCTGTTCTCTCCGGCGCGCTGGAGCTGGACGAGAAAGCAGTCATGACAGCGTGTGAAAATATCTGCCCGCTGAAAGAGAAATTGAATGAGATTGTTCCTGATGCAGAAAAAGTTCAGGCAAGAGAGGCTGCATGGCAGAAGGAAGTAAAAGAAAAGAGAATGAGCGTGATCGAGCTCAAAGCATCTGAGATCCCAACTGAGAAAGTAGATTACCAGCGGTACCGGAAGAGCTTCCTGGAAAAGCAGGAAAGATTGTGGAATCCCTTTCTGTGGATCAGCTGGCACTCCTTGCAACCGGTGATCCGGGAAGAGCACAGGGCAACGCGCTTGGCTCCGCAGGAATTTCTGTTCCGGGAGCAGCAGCGGAGACATCCCCGTGTGCTTCGGAGGAGCCGTGGAATGTAACCACGATTGCTCTGGTCGACGGACCTGCAGGTCTTCGTCTGAAGAGAGAATACCAGGTAGACAACGGAGAGATCGTAGCGAGCGATTTCCTGGCGGCACTGGAAGGCGGATTCTTCAGCAAACCGCAGGAAAAACGCGGAACAACCTATTATCAGTTCTGTACCGCAATTCCGGTCGGAACACTTCTGGCACAGAGCTGGGATGTAGAACTGATCAAGAGAGTCGGCGAAATGATCGGCCATGAGATGGAACTGTTCAACGTAACACTGTGGCTGGCACCTGGTATGAACATCCACAGAAATCCGCTCTGCGGAAGAAACTTTGAATACTATTCCGAGGATCCGTTGCTTGCCGGTATGATGGCGGCTGCCATGACACTCGGTGTACAGAAGGTACCGGGCTGCGGAACTACGATCAAACACTTTGCATGCAACAACCAGGAGGACAATCGTATGGGCTCCGATTCTATCCTGTCCGAGCGTGCCCTGCGTGAGATCTATCTGAAAGGCTTTGAAATCGCAGTCAAAGATGCACAGCCGATGTCCATTATGACATCTTACAACCTGATCAATGGTGTACACGCTGCAAACTGCTACGATACCTGCACGAAAGCAGCGAGAGATGAGTGGGGATTTGCAGGAGCTATCATGACCGACTGGACAACCACCAACGTACAGATCCAGGGCGAGTGTACCGCAGCGGGCTGCATGAGAGCCGGAAATGACATGGTAATGCCGGGTCTGCCGGAGGATCACGAGAACATCAAAAAAGAACTTGCAGATGGAACTCTGACGATGGCAGAACTGAAACGCTGCATCTATAACACGGTAAATATCGTACTGCAGTCCAATATGTACGAGGGCGCAGTCAGCTACCTTGATCAGTTCGATGATCTGGATACCTATCTTGTCGTGAAATAAAAGAAGTGAAAAATATCTTATGGGGATATACAAAAAGCAGGGTTTGAAATGAACGGACATTTCGGTGCGTGAGACATTGGGGGACCCTGAAAAGAGGAAAGAAGTGCCATTCGCAGATGGGGGTCTGCGGAGCAGGCACTTCTTTTACGTATATCGTCTATGAACCGTGAATACATTGACAGTAAGGCAGAAAATAAGGAGGCGCAAAAAGCAAATGAGAGAACAGGATGAGAATGCATATATTCGTTTTTTTGCCCTCTGGTTTGCGGCCGGTATGACCCTCGGTGTACTGCTGCTGCTTACGGCATCCCACACGGGAATGAAGGAGGGAAATAGCGTCCGCCTCTTTCAGGCGGAGGCGTTTTTGGGAAGAAAAATTTCCGCAAAGGCCTGCTTTTCCTATCTTCTAAAGGTACGGTTAGCACCGGCATTTGCGGGACTTCTCTTTGGATTGACGGCAATCGGTGCGTATTTTGCCACTGCTGCCGTTTGGGCATATGGTTTTCTGTGTGGCGTCTTTCTCTCGGCTGCCTATCTGCAGAACGGAATGGCAGGTCTTTTATTTCTTTTTTCTGGCTCTTTTTCCGCAGATTTTCCTCTACATTGCCGCGTTATTTCTGATGGCTGCTGCGTGCAGCCGGATGGCAGAGACGAATCACCTTGCCGGCGGCATACAGAAAAAGGAATATTTTTGCTTTGGCGTGCGCTACTTCTTTGCACTGATCCTGCTTCTGTGGGGTATTCTGCTTGAGAGTTATGTCAATCCGTGGTTTCTTGCGAAAATCCTGTAAAAACGGTCGGAAAAGGGAATTGCATTTTTGAAAAAACGTGTATATAATTAAAAGCATTGTTACCCTTTATCGGGCAGTGAGAGGGAGAAAAAAGCAAAAAGGAAAAAAGCTATGCAGGAAACGATACAGTCATTTACGGACTATCTACAGACGGAAAAGAAAGCGTCAAAAAATACAGAAGTCTCCTATCAGCGCGATCTTCGAAAGCTGGCAGTCTTTTTGAAGGAGCACGGAATAGAAAAACCGGAGCAGATGAATGCAACGGTTTTAAATTCTTATTTATTATATCTGGAGCGGGAACACTTCTCCCCGGCAACGATCTCGCGCAGCATTGCGGCGATTCATATGTTTTGCCAATATGCATGTCAGGAGGGAAAAATGGTATCTGACCCGTCGAAAGCACTGCAGCCACCGAGGGTTGAGCGGAAAATGCCGGAGATCCTTTCCATCGCAGAGGTCGATCTGCTGCTTCGCCAGCCCAAAACCGACACGCCAAAGGGGATCCGCGACAAAGCAATGCTGGAAATGCTGTATGCGACCGGTATCCGTGTCAGTGAGTTGATCCATTTGAAAACACAGGATGTCAATCTTATGATGGGCTACATCACCTGCCGCGATGAAAAGGAGCGGATCGTTCCGTTCGGCGGACCGGCGAAAAAGGCGTTGGAGCAGTATCTGGGGAGTGCGCGCGCAGCCCTGATGCATGGACGGGATGATGATGTACTGTTTGTCAACTGTTCCGGAGGTCCGATGAGCCGTCAGGGATTCTGGAAAATCCTGAAATCCTATGCGAAATCCGCAGGCATTACGGCGGATATTACGCCGCATACCCTGCGCCATTCGTTTGCAACCCATCTGCTGCAAAATGGTGCGGATTTAAAGAGCGTCCAAGAGATGATGGGACATGCCGATATTTCGACGACACAGATGTATCTCCATCTTGGCGTCAACAAAATCCGTGATGTTTACCAGAAAGCACACCCGAGAAAGTAGCAGTTTTACCAGAAAAAAAGCAAAGAAACAGCGTGTATGACAAATTTTTAACAAAAAGTTTGGCGTGTACGCTGCTTTTTTTGTTGTCATACATACAAGAAAAGGGATCAGTGGAACTTTTTCTTGTTCACAGAGTACAAAAAATATGATATACTTAGTTTTACGGTGTGTGTAAGGGTAAACGAAAGATTTTTTGTATATATAGTAGAAAAACGGACTTTCACGCACAGCGGTGTCTGCGTAAGCGGACGTATTCATTTAGAATGATAACAGATAAAGAGGTATCCTATGAAACTGATGGTAGTCGAAGACGAAAAAGTAATTCGGAATGGTCTTTTAAAGCATGTGCTGGCAGAAACTTGGCGTTTTGGAAGTGCAGGCAGCAGAAAACGGAGAAAAAGCGCTGGAACTGGCGGAAACGTTTCATCCGGACATCGTTCTTTCTGACATCCGGATGCCAGGCATGTCCGGAATAGAGCTTTGCAGAACATTAAGAGAAAAATATCCGGAAATAGAAATTATTTTTTCCACTGGCTATGCAGATAAAGAATATCTGAAAGCAGCGATCGATCTGCATGCGGTTGGATACGTGGAAAAGCCGGTGAATGTGAATCTTCTGGCAGAAAATGTAAAAGAGGCGGTAAAACGCGTCGGAGAGCGCAGAAAAAATGAGCGCGCAAAACTCCGAAATTATCTGCTGGAGCTGGATACCGATGTTTCCATGGAACAGGCAGAGGTACGTACTTCCGGATTGTCAGAATTCATTTCGACAGGGAAGGCTGTGGAAATGGCTTTCTTCCAATGTTCGAAAAGGAACTGAAAGCGGTCTTTTTACAGCATGATATTTCGATGACAGCAACACTTCTTGATCCGTTTTGCCTGATTCTTCTTCTTGGAAGTGAGGAAGAAAAGCGGTGGAAGAAAATAGAACCCATCCTGCTGTCCGCTTTGAACAAATTCACATCGGACGGCACACTGGGCGGATATTTTGTTTCCAACGGAACAAGAGGAAGCGGAAAAGAAGAAATTCTGCGTTCCTACCACGAAGCAAAAGAGGCAGAGAAAGCGCTTTCCTGGCTTGGATGGGGAAAAAAGTGTGTGGTTTGAAGAAGTGCCGCCGGAACTTCCCTGGGAATCGGAGTGGAAACAGGATGGTAAAAAACAGCTGGATGTTTTTTATCATCTGTTAATGGAAAAAGAGAAAAAAGAAGCCTGTCGTTTTCAGAAAAACTTATACGAAGAGCTGGTGCAGCGTCATATGCATATGAGCAGTACGGTTCGCTATATTTACTGCCAGATGCAGGAAATGCTGGAGAAAGCCGCAGAGTATTTTTATCCCGGAAACATGGAAAAACCGTGGGAACAGAACGGAACCGACTTTTTCTGGCAGGCAGAAACCTTTGCGGAGATGCGCGATGAGATGATCCGGCGGATCGAACAGCTTCTGGAGCGGTCTGAGGATGGAAAAGAGAAAAAGAAAACAGAGAATTCCTTTACCATCAGCAAGGTGACGGAATACATACAGGAACACTATGCAGAGACGGATCTGTCGATTGCCAGAATTGCCGATTCGGTTTATCTGACACCAACATATCTGTCCGCTGTTTTCAAAAAGCAGACCGGGCTCACCATCGGACAGTATCTGCTGGGAATCCGTGTGGAGCGTGCTAAACAGAAAATGAAAGATCCGCAGCTGAAATTCTATCAGATCTCAGAGCAGGTTGGGTATGCGGATGCCAACTATTTTGCAAAAATTTTCAAAAAGATGACAGGCATGACACTAACAGAATATAAGGAGAGTCTGCGGCTGTGATGAGAAATCCAATACAGAAATTATCGATGCAAAAGCGGATGATGCTGTACTTCGCGGTTCCACTGATTCTGGTACAGATTATCCTTTGTTTTCTTTGCTATCCGCAGGTGATTCGCAGATATCGGGAGAAGACAGATTACACGGTAGAACAGTCCATTAATCAGACGATTTCTTTTACCGAAAGTTATCTGCAGAACATGACCTATCTGGCAGACATGGTGGAAAACAGCTGGGTGATTCAGGACACTTTGTCAGCAAAGGATTTTGGCGGAAACCGGCCTTATTTTGACCAGTGGCTTGAATATTATGAACTGAATCGGGAATTTAATTCGTATGAGCTGTCGAACTCGATTTACCGTTTCTGTCTGTATGTGCCGGATGACGTGATATATTCAGGAAATCATTATTTCTTTTTCGAAAACTCCCGTTTAAAAGAACGCAGTGATTATGTCGATTTGCGATATACATTAAATCAGGGAGAAGACTACGTTGCACTGAGTCAGGAACGTTCGGGGATTGATAAACAGGAAACATCACAGATGGTTACATTGTATCACCGGATTGTTTCGAAAGAAGCAAAGGATCAGGAAATTGGTATTTGCAGCATCAGCGTATCCGTGAGCTGTTTTCAGGATATTATGCAAAATGCCAATATCACGTCGAAAGGTCTGGTTTATCTGATGAGTGAAAACGGACGTCTGATTGCCAGTTCCAGCAGTACGATCCTGCAGAAAATGCAGAGGAGCGGAGGAATCTTAAGTTACGGGCCGGAAATTTCGATGGAAAAGAAAAAAGAAGGTCAGATGGAATATTATGCAGTCCGCCGGAACGTAAACGGTGCCGCCTGGCAGATGATTTCCATGATTCCAAAGAGCGAATATGAGGATCAGTACCGGATTCTCTGGCTTTCGGCGATTCTGATGATGGGCGGCATGATTGTTGTCATTGTGATGATATCTTATGTTCTTTCCGGCTATTATGTCGGAAGGCTGAAAAAGCTGAAAAGCGAAATGGCCGGTCTGCAAAATGGAAATTTAAATGCGAATCTGCCGCTCGAAACAGAAGGGGATGAAATCGAAGAAATTTACCATAACTTCAATGGCATGGTACAGGAAGTGCAGCGTCTGATGCAGGAACATTACAAGCTCGGTAAAGAAGTCAAAATGGCGGAAGTGCGGGCCCTGCAGGCACAGATCAATCCCCATTTTCTCTACAATACGCTGGATCTGATTAACTGGATTTCCATGGATTATGGGGCAGAGGAGATTGGCACGCTGACCTGGAACCTGGCGCGCTTTTACCGTTTGAGCCTGAATCACGGAAAGAGCCTGATTACGATCGGGGAAGAAGTGGAACATGTACAGGTTTATGTGAACATTGAGAATTACCATTTTGACAATCAGATTTCACTGAATGTTGATGTCCCGGAGGAATTAAAAGGCTTCGCCTGCCTCAACATCATTTTACAGCCCTTTGTGGAAAATGCGATTGTCCATGGCATTGCGGAATACAGCGAAATCGAAAGCTGCAGCATCGCAATCCGGGCACGGAAAGAGGAAGAGGATATTATCTTTACCATACAGGATGACGGCCCGGGCGTAAATGTGGAACAAATGCAAAAAGAAACGGAACAGGATATCAAGAAAGCCCGGCACGGTACGGCGTGCGGAATATCAATTTCCGTTTAAAACTCTGCTTCGGAGAAAAATACGGCGTAACATATAAAGAAAGTGAAAAAGGAACGTGCGTAGAAGTAAAAATTCCGGCCATGACTATGGAAGAAGCAGAAGAGAAGATCTGACAGAAAAAAGGAGAGAC
>ENA-OQCN01000341-OQCN01000341.1-human-gut-metagenome-genome-assembly--contig:-NODE-341-length-24976-cov-3.596241_pt1 | contig 24976 bp, 34 predicted proteins | sample MGYA00242497_ERZ504576 | MGnify/ENA primary metagenome ERZ504576 (study PRJEB26092, sample SAMD00036296) | human gut metagenome | host: Homo sapiens | study: EMG produced TPA metagenomics assembly of... | reverse complement strand
GGGGAAAATAAGACTTTTGTAATTCATTATCGGGGTGGAAATATTCATTGTGAAATTCCTGTCCGTCAACAATTACCGGAAAAATTAAAAGAAATGACATTCGTGGAAACAGACGGAATCATTGCAATTGAGGCAGAACATTACGCAGAAGCAGAGTCGGGAGATGGTGGAAAGTTTGAAAAAATACCGGAATATGGGAAAACACTTTCTGGTATGAAGGCATACCCGTGTGACCGTACATTTGCAGAAAATGAAGGACCAAAACTTATTTATCGCATCTATGTGGAAGAAGAAGGAAATTATCGTATCCTGCTATATACTGCACCGGCAAATCCGCTTAACCAGTGGGATCGGGTAGAATTCGGTTTATCAGTAAACGGAAGGGAAACAAGACAAATCCCGCTGATACCGGAGCACTATATCTCGGGAGAACCATCCTGTCAGGAATGGTGTGAAATGGTACTGAATCAGATTCGCATCGTAGAGTGTAAGGATTACTTAAGACAGGGAGAGAATGAAATACAAATTCAGGCAGTAAAGCGGGATTTTTATTAGAAAAGCTTGTAATTGTTAAAGCAGAAAAAAAATTACCGGAATCCTATCTGGGACCGGAAGAAGTTATTATATTTATTAATTTATGGAGGAATGATATGAGAGGACCAGCAGCACCAAGAGATCCGGAGAAGCAAAGAGCATATTTTTATATTATGCGGGAAAAGGAAGTATTTGGATTAAGACAGCCGGATGGAAAAGGGGTACAGTTTTTATATGAAGATGGGGGAAGATTGATTAACAGCGCGCAGATTTCGGGAAATATTGCGGATCAGGAAATTCTTGAACTGCTTAAAACAACAGAAGGATTCAGAAAACTGGTACATAGCATCGGAGTCAGCATTGAAACAGAAAACCCGGAAGAAGAGGTGAAATTTATCTTTCAGATGTACGGGGAAAAGGATCCATATGGTGGTGGAACGAATCTTACTGCCATACTGCATGGGGATGGAGCAGAAACAAGAATAAAGCTGGAAGAGATTGAATGGTCTTTGGATGATAAGGAACCGGGACAGATACGCTTCGAATTTGAAAAGCCGGAAGTGTTTGGAACGGTAAGTGTCAGACTTTTTTTTAAACGATGGTTATAACGCACCGGAAACTGCAGAGGAAAACGAAATTGATCTTACCTCAGAAGCTTACTGTAGGATGATAGAACGTTCACTGATGAGCAGAGGAAATACCAAAAGAGCGGAAAAGGCGATAGAAAAGGCGAGAAGCGGAGAAGCGGTAACGATTGCTTCATAGGGGGGTCTATTACACAAGGAGCGGGCGCGATACCAATCAATACAGAATGTTATGCTTATAAAGCATATCAGAGCTTTGCAAAAGCATATGGAACTGGAGAAAATGTACATTTTGTCAAGGCTGGTGTCGGTGGAACCCCATCCGAACTTGGAATGCTTCGATTTGAAAGGGACGTATTAAGAGATGGAACCATAGAACCGGATATTGTTATTGTGGAATTTGCCGTAAATGATGAAGGAGATGAGACAAAGGGGAACTGTTATGAAAGCCTTGTCAGGAAGATATTAAAGCTTCCGAATCATCCAGCAGTCATTCTCCTGTTTTCTGTATTTGCAAATGACTGGAATCTTCAAGACCGGCTTTCTGTAGTTGGAAAATGTTATGATCTTCCGATGGTAAGTATTATGGATGCTGTTACACCGCAGTTTAAACAAAAACAGGGAGAAGGACGTGTACTTTCAAAAAATCAGTTTTTCTATGATATTTTTCATCCATCGAATATAGGACATACAATTATGGCAGATTGTCTGATGCATTTTTTCAAAGAGGCAGTTATGCACCCTGAGGAAAAAGAGGATAAGACAGTAGAACTTTTGGAGCAAAAAGCTGCGATTGGGAAAACTTTTGAAGAGGTGAAGCTGTTAGACCGCAAAAATTACAATGAAATTGCAAAAGTTAGCTGCGGATGTTTTGAAGAAACTGACACAGAACTTCAATGTGTTGAAATGGATGAAGATTTGACAGGAACACCGGAATTTCCATATAACTGGATGTACTGTGGAAAAAAGGAAGGAGTTATTCCTTACTTTGAAATGCAAATCTGCTGTAAGGCACTGGTTTTGATTTTTAAGGATGCTGGTGACCTGTCGGTCGGCACCGCAGATGCTTATGTGGATGGAAAGAAAGTATTAACAGCAGACCCGCATGTAAATGGATGGGTACATTGTAATCCTGTAATTTTGTTTACGGAGAATTTAGCAAAAGAGCATACAATAAGAATCCAGATGACAGCAGGTGAGGAAGATAAGAATTTTACAATTCTGGGATTTGGATATGTTTCGTAAATTAAGATAACAAGAGACTGCTACATTTAGAGTTTCACTTATAATTATAAGTGAAAAGATTTAGTGTGGTAGTCTCTTTTTCATTTCTTATGTATGATAAATTCATTACGTTCGTTCACTGTTTTTTTGTATTTTCAAAATAAATAGATTTACTTTCTTTCACTAATATTGTAAAGTGAATAAAGATAATAGTTTATTGGATCTGAGTGGATAAATAGAAAGAACAGGATAGAAAGAAGGAATAAAAAGTGATCTCAAAAAAGATTGAAAAAGCATTACAGGGCAGTTCTGCAATCCGTGCAATGTTTGTAGAAGGAAAGCAGATGGCAGAAAAATATGGAGCAGAGAATGTTTATGATTTTTCGCTGGGAAATCCGGCAACACCGGCTCCGGCGGCATTCAATACGGCAATTAAGGAACTGGTGGATGAAACAGACCCATTGGTTTTACATGGATATATGGAAAATGCAGGTTATACGGATGTAAGGGCTGCAATTGCAGAGAATCTGAATAAGCGCTTTGGAACAAAGTTTGACTATCATAATGTGACAATGACGGTCGGTGCAGCAGGCGGATTGAATATAATTTTTAAAACCATTTTAGATCCGGGGGATGAGGTAATCGTATTTGCACCGTTTTTCGGAGAATATCGTCAGTATGCGGCAAATTTTGATGCGGATATCGTAACGGTAAATCCGGATCTTGAGACTTTCCAGCCGGATCTTGCAGACTTCGAAGCAAAGATTACAGAAAAAACAAAGGCATTAATTGTCAATACACCGAATAATCCTACCGGTGTGATTTACAAACCGGAAACAATGAGAAAAATCGCAGAGATTCTGGAAAAGAAGCAGACAGAAATCGGACATGATATTTACCTGATTTCCGATGAGCCATATCGTGAATTGGTGTATGACGGAAATGAAGTGGACTTTCTGACAAAGTACTATAAAAATACGATTGTGGGATACTCTTTCAGCAAGTCTTTATCTGCCGGGAGAGCGTATCGGCTATGTGGTAGTGCCGGATGAGGCATCGGATGCCGAGGATCTGATCCGTGGCATTGAGATTTCCAACCGTACACTGGGATTTGTAAATGCACCGTCTCTGTTGCAGAAGGCAGTGGCAAGATGCCTGGAGGAACAGACCGATGTGGCATTTTATGATAAAAACCGTACTATGCTTTATGAAGGGCTGACAAAGCTTGGATTTACCTGTATCAAGCCGGAAGGAGCCTTTTATCTATGGGTAAAATCTCCGGTGGAAAATGAGGAAGAATTTGTAACGGCAGGAAAGAAATATCATCTGCTTATGGTAAAGGGAAGTGCATTTGGCTGTGGCGGTTATGTCAGACTGGCTTACTGTGTTTCTCCTGAAACCATACAGAATTCCATGCAGGCGTTTGCAAAGCTGGCAGCAGAATATCAGCTTCAGAGCAGATAGAAAGGGCAGAATAGGAAAAAATGAGTAATTGGGAAGATTATGTACGAAGGGTAGAACCTTATGTTCCGGGTGAACAGCCGAAGAAGGAACATATGATAAAGCTTAATACAAATGAAAATCCATATCCGCCGGCACCGGGCGTTGTGAAGGCTCTGCGGGAGATGAACACGGATCTGCTCCGTCGTTATCCGCAGCCGGATTGTAAAATCTTAGTGGATGCAATAGCAGAGTTTTATGGCGTAAAAAGTGAGCAGGTATTCGTGGGAGTCGGATCGGATGATGTGCTGGCAATGATATTTTTGACCTTTTTTAACGATGCAAAGCCGGTGATTTTTCCGGATATTACCTACTCTTTTTATGATGTATGGGCAGAGATGCTTCGGATTCCTTATGAGACAAAGGCATTGGATGAAGATTTCCTGATTAAAAAAGAAGACTACTATGGCGAAAACGGAGGTGTAATTTTCCCAAATCCGAATGCACCGACCGGTATTTTAATGCCATTATCTGAAATTGAAGATATCATTGCACACAACCGGGATGTGATCGTGGTGGTAGACGAGGCATATATTGATTTTGGGGGAGAATCTGCATTGCCACTGATTGAAAAATATGACAATCTTTTGGTGGTACAGACCTTTTCAAAATCCCGTTCCCTGGCTGGAATGCGGATCGGCTATGTAATGGGAAATGAAAAATTGATTCGCTATCTGAATGATGTAAAATATTCCTTTAATTCTTATACCATGAATCAGACGGCATTGATTTTGGGTGCCGAAGCGGTCAAAGACCGTGCGTACTTTGAAGAAACCTGCAGGAAAGTGATAGAAACCAGAGAATGGACGAAAAAAGAATTACATAAGCTTGGATTTTCCTTTGGCGATTCCAAGAGTAATTTTATTTTTGCAAAGCACGCATCGGTACCGGCAGAGGATATTTTTGAAGCATTAAAAAAAGAAGATATCTATGTGCGCCATTTCTCAAAAGAGCGGATTTCCAATTACCTTCGCATCAGTATTGGAACAAAAGAAGAGATGCAGACAATGATTGGGTTCTTACAGAATTTTCTGGCGGAAGGGTAATTTTGCAGTAAAAGCGGATATTATGAAAGTATATATGAATTGTGCGCAGAATATTAGAAAGAGGAGATGTTAGATGGGAACATCTCCTCTTTTTTGTAGTGCGCTTCATCTAAAAGTGTGTGTCACGCACATTTTATTTTGACCTAAAATGTTTAATGCTTCAGGTTGCAAGATCCATCTGCTGAATGGTGCCACAGCCACCGTTTTCATAAAGAAACAGACCGGTCTTACGAACAATGGCATTGGTTGTATTTGCAGAAGATTTTAATGAAAATTCCGTATCGGAGTTACCAAGATAAATCGCACCAACACCGGCTTTTCCAATGGCGCAGAGCTTATCATTTCCGGCGGAGTCTTTTGTCCAGATCAGAAGTTTGTCAAAGATAGGATCGGCTTCATCAATCCATCCGTTATGGTCGCTGTCATAAGCAGCAAGGTCTGCAAACCCATTTCCGTTGGCAGTGCCGAAAAGCTCACTGCCATCATTTATTCTTCCATCGCCTTTTGCTGTTGGCAGTAAATATTTCGCGGTTCCTGTCGGAATAAGACGAGCGATTTTCGTTGTAGGCTTCCTTTTAAATGCTTATAATATAGGTTAGCAGGTGAAAGGAAGGAGAGGAACCGGAATGGAAAAGGTACGTTACATGATTTCCGACGCTGCGAATATTGTAAATGTAGAGTCACATGTATTGCGTTACTGGGAGGATGAACTGGAGCTTAATGTTCCGCGAAATGAACTTGGGCACCGGTATTACACAAAGGAAAACATTCAGGAGTTCCAGAGGATCAAGGAATTAAAAGAACAGGGATATCAGTTGAAAGCGATCCGTATGATCGTACATAATATGTCACCTGATGCGCAGGCGGAAGTTGGCGCGGTGCATCAGGGAGAAAACAGGATCTGCACCAGGTTACATGCACTTCGAATGAAAAGTCATAAAACCGGAGCAGCAGCCGGGTGCACAGGTTTCACATATTCCGGATGGATATGCAGTAAAAGCGGATCTGCCAGTGGCGGCGGGACAGAATACACCACGGTCTGCACAGAATGAGAGCCAGAGTGTCCTTGACAATACCGACAAGATGGCACAGTTTACCGAGCTGATGACGCAGATCGTCGGAACAGCGATTGCCGCAAATAATCAGGAATTAAGCCGCTGTATCAGCGAAGATGTGGGGGAGCAGGTCATCAAGGAAATGAATTATCTCATGAGAGAACAGGATGAGGCGGACGAGGAACGCTTCCGGAAACTGGATGCGGCAATCCGCGGCAACCTGAAAAAGAAAGAACCCAAAAAAAGATGGGGCAGAAACAAAAAAGAAAGGGCATAAAAAACGCTATTGCATTAGAGTGTGATTCTGGTGCAATAGCGTTTTGTATTATTCTCCGTACCCGAATGCAATAATTTTCTCCTTCAGATCATCAAAATAAGGAAGAAGCTCTGGAATCATGCGGCACAGTTCAATGGCACAGTCCTGATTATAATGATGTGATTCGTCATTCAGGAGCCGTAACATGCGAAGCCATGCATTTTCATCTTCGATCAATCCACGGGTAAGGGCAGCCATAAGAATCAATTTTGGAGAACCGGTTCTGCCTTTATCGACACCTTCTGACTCCAAAACGTATTTCATTGCTTTCCACGATAATTCAAAAGTCAGGCAGAAGGTGTTGACACAACCGCTTAAAACAATTTTGTTTTGAGTATAGTCAGTAACGGAAGCTTCATGTAAAGTATCAAGGCTTGAAAAAAAGTTTTCAATTTTTCGGTTCATTTTCCTGTCCTCTCATATAAAATATGTCCGTCATTTAAAATATCTTTCATCAAAGGTTCACTTACCCTGCCGTCCAGATCAATAATATCCATGTCAAGCAGCGTAAATTCATTGTATTTTAATTCGGCAAATAAACGGTCAAAGTTATCAGCTCCTTTAATTGCAAGGTCGATATCACTGTAAGGTCCGTTATCTCCTCTGGCACGGGAGCCAAATAGAATGACTTTATTTGCATTATATTTTTTACAGCAGGCTATAATATCTTTTTTTATTGCCGGGTCTAATTGACACATCGAATCAATAACACTCCATTTTTAAAATTTTTATTATTCATGACTATTATAACTGATTTGCACCGTTTGCGCATCATATAATTTGTGCAGCATAGTTTATGTAACCGTCTGATTTTCTTGACAGCAGCAAAGATGTGGATCATTTTCTGGAAAATGTTACAGATACTATCTGAAAATAAAAGAAAAATGTATTAAAAAATGTTACAGATATCATATAAAAATTAAAGAAAAATGTACTGAAAAATGTTACAATATACATTGAAAAACAAAGAAAAAATGTTAATATAAGAGCAGAGAGTTGGAAATCCTAATATTGGAGGATGGAAATGCTGAAAAGAAAAGTGTATGAGGATCTTCTAAAATGGAAAAAGAAAGCCAATGGAAAGGCTTTGTGTATTATAGGGGCAAGACAGATCGGAAAAACAACACTGATCCGTGAGTTTGGGAAAAATGAATATGAGCATTTTGCAGAACTGAATTTTGTGACAGACCAGAGGGCAGCAGATATTTTTAATGATAAACTGACAGCGGAAACGATTATCACGAATCTGACAGCGTATCTTCAGACACCGTTAGAACCGGGAAAGACACTGATTTTATTTGATGAAGTTCAGGAATGTCCAAGGGTACGGTCTGCGATCAAATTTCTGGTAGAGGATGGAAGATTTGATTATATAGAATCCGTCTCGCTGCTTGGTGTGCGATACAAGGATGTCACATCTTATCCGGTTGGCTTTGAACAGATTTTACCAATGTATCCGCTGGATTTTGAGGAATATTTGTGGGCGAATGGCATACAGAATCATACACTGCAGTATTTGAAATCGTGTTATGACAAAAAGGAAAAAGTATCTGAGACAGTACATGAGACACTTTGCAAACTTTTTTACAGTTATCTTGTAGTTGGAGGAATGCCAGAAACCGTACAGATTTATGTTGATACGCATGATATTGCAAAAGTGGTGCTGAATCAGAGAAGTATTTTAGATCTTTACCGCCTGGATATAGCGAAATATGCGTCGGAAAATAAAAAAGTAAAAATCAAAGCAATATTTGACAGCATTCCAGCCCAGTTAAATGAGAAGAATCGGAGATTTAAATTAAACAGCATTCAGGCTTCGGCAAGACTTATCAGATATGAAGACAGTTTTAACTGGCTGGCGGATGCGGGCGTTGCGTTGCCATGTTATAACGTGACAGAACCACAGGCACCGCTGCAGTTAAGTGAAAAACGAAACCTGTTCAAACTTTATATGAATGATGTTGGACTGCTTTGTGCTTCCTGTATGGAAAATATCCAGTTTGATCTTCTCATGGGGAATGTTGACGTCAATATGGGAAGTATTCTGGAAAATGCATTGCGCAAAATCTGAAATCGAACGGTTTTGAACTTCATTATTATGATTCTAAGAAAATTGGAGAATTAGATTTTGTATTACAAAAAGGACTTCACACAGAACTTGTAGAGATTAAGTCAGGAAATGACTTCAAAAAGCATCTGGCAATGGATCATGCAATGAAAGTAGAACAATGGAAGTTTGAAAAAAATATTGTATTTTCAAAATCGAATGTGGAGGAAGATGGGGAAATCCTGTATTTACCATGGTATATGATCCTGTTTTATAAACAGGAAAGGGAACCGGAAAAGATGATCTATGAGATTGATCTAAGTGGACTTGTCTAAGTAAAAAAGAAGCTGTGAAACATAGTTTCACAGCTTCTTTTTGCGGTTTCCCGCAAGAGTTTTACTCGCAAAAAACTCTTTAAGTATTATTCCTCGCTGATAGCTCCTGTTGGGCAAACCCCTGCACATGTACCACAGCTTACACAAGCGCCTGCGTCGATTACGAACTGGCTGTCTCCCTGAGAAATAGCTCCTACTGGACACTCTGGCTCGCATGTACCACAGCTTACGCAAGAATCAGAAATTACGAATGCCATTTGTATTCCCTCCTTAAAATAGAATCATAGACTCGCTACCGCTTCAGTAGCTTTAGATTATTCTAATACAAAAAAGAGGGTAATACAAGTCAAAACACGAAAAAACCGTGTACAAAAATAAGCACAAAGGAATGTGATAGCAAAATAGAGCCGGATATACACAAACGGTACATGCGGCTCTTTCGACCAATTATTTTTATCAGAATGTAGAAAAATGATACAGCGTCTTGGAATGGAACGGTGCATCCGGGTGTAACACGATACTTGGGAAGTTATCATGGTTGATGGCATCCGGGAAATGCTGTGTTTCTAAGCAGACGCTGGTGCGGCTGTCATAAATTTTACCGTTTTTGCCCGGCTGTTTCATCGGCTGGCTGGCAACATAAAGCTGCATGCCCGGCTGATCGGTAAAGCAGGTCATCCGGATACCGCTTTCTTTGGACTGTAGTACAGCTGCTTCGCGAAGACCGGTTCCGTTGATCACAAAGTTGTGGTCGTAGGTGCCGAATTTGTGCAGCTGGTCATAGTCTGAGTAGTAGGATTTGCCAATCGTGTGCATCACTCTGAAATCAAACGGTGTATTGTCGACCGGGATCAGTTTTCCGGTAGGCGCCTGCGAATCATCGAGTTCTGTGACTGCGTCTGCATCGATATACAGTTCGTGAGAAAGAATATCACCGCTTCCCTCACCGTTTAAGTTAAAATAACCGTGGTTTGTGACGTTAAGCAGGGTGTCCTGATCTGCAGAAGCTTCGTATACGATCGAGAGTTCGTTGTCCTCAGACCAGCCATAAGTAACGGTCAGAGTCAGATTGCCCGGATAACCTTCTTCGCCGTCGGCGGAAATCATGGTAAGGATCAGTTTGTCATCTTTTATTTTTGCATCCCATGGTTTAGATGCATAACCGATCAGACCTCCATGGAGATGATTCGTGCCACAGTTTACGGCAAGCTGGTATTCTTTTCCGTTTAAAGTAAAATGACCGTCTTTGATGCGGTTTGCAACACGTCCGACAACAGCACCAAGACTTGCGTCATCATTTTCATAGGCGGACATGGTGTCCATGCAAGGCAGACATCTGTTGGATTGCCATTGCGGTCCGGAACGACGATCTTTACAAGACGGCATCCGAAGTTAAGGATCTCTACATAGCACCTGCCTCGTTTTCAAGATGGTATATATTAATATTTTCTCCTGTGTTAGTTGTACCGAAATCAGATTTTGTAATTTTCATGAAAACCCCTTTCCAAACATAACTGTTTGCAGATGAACAGTAATAATTATGCCACATTTACGGAAACATAGCAAGTTACAGTTCGGGTTCTATGGTAATTTTGCTGGAAAATCAAGGTACAAATCCGCGAATTATGCACACTCTGTTGCCTATTTGGATAAAATGTGCGATAATACAAATGTTTGGGAAAAATAAAAATAAGAATTATATTAGAAAAGAAGTAGTGATATATGCAGACAAAATTAATAAAAATAGACGCAGACGATCCGAATAAGGAGGATATGCGGGAGGCGGCAGAGATCATAAGATCCGGCGGTCTGGTAGCATTTCCGACCGAAACGGTTTACGGACTCGGGGCAAATGCGCTTGATCCGGAGGCGTCCAAACGGATCTATGCGGCAAAGGGACGGCCTTCAGACAATCCGCTGATCGTTCATATATGCAGATTTGAAGAGCTTTTATCCATTGCGAAAGAAGTTCCGCCGCAGGCAGAGAAACTCGCAGATGCGTTCTGGCCGGGGCCGCTTACCATGATCGTATGGAAGAATGAAAAGGTTCCATATGAAACGACCGGTGGAATGGATACGGTGGCGATCCGTATGCCGAATCATCCGGTTGCGCTTGCACTGATCGATGAGAGCGGCTGTATGATCGCGGCACCGAGTGCGAATACTTCCGGAAAACCAAGCCCGACAGAAGCGGGACATGTGGCGTTAGATCTGGATGGTAAGATACCGATGATACTGGATGGGGGGCCGGTTGGAATCGGCATCGAATCTACGATCATTGATCTGACGGAAAAAGTACCGATGATACTGCGCCCGGGTTATATTACAAAAGAAATGTTAGAGGAAGTGCTCGGGGAAGAGGTACGCATTGATCCGGGCATCATTGCGTCGGATTCCACAAAGAAGCCGAAAGCGCCCGGAATGAAGTATAAACACTATGCGCCGAAGGCGGATCTGGTACTGGTTGAGGGAGAGCAGGAGGCTGTTGTTGCAGAGATCAATGCGCTGGTCAGGGAAAAACAGGCGGCAGGACTTAAGGTCGGTGTTGTTGCAACGGATGAGACGGAGTCTTTGTATCAGGCAGATTATGTGGTGACGATCGGAGCGAGAAGCGATGAGGATGCCATTGCCAGACATTTGTACAAAATATTGCGTGAATTTGATGATTGGAATGTGGATGCGATTTATTCAGAGAGTTTTTCAACACCGAGGATCGGTCAGGCGATCATGAACCGGTTAATGAAAGCAGCAGGACATCAGGTGATTCATGTTTGATGGGAGAAGGAAGGATAACGCATGAAACAATATAATCGAATCCTGTTTGTCGCGGAAAACGGAACATGCCGCGCGCCGATGGCAGCAGGCATACTTGGGGAGTATGTATTAAAACATCCGGTTGAGATTGGGGCAAGAGGAATGATCGTTTTATTCCCGGAGCCGCTCAATCAGAAGGCAGAAGCAGTCATGATCAGCAATGGCATCAATCTGGAAGGCTATATGTCAGCGCAGCTGACGGAGGAGGATTTTACAGAGGACACATTAGTTCTTGTTATGGAACACGCCCAGTTAGAAAAGGTTCTGGAAAAATACGAGAGAGCCAACCCGGAGAATGTATATGTTCTCACGGAACTTGTCGGAGATGAACTGGAGATTTTAGATCCGTATGGCGGCAGTCTGCAGGCATATGGGCTATGCTATGAAACAATGAGAAAGACCATCAAAAAGCTGGTCACTCTTTTAAATGAAGAAAGTAACGAAGGAAGCGGGGAAAATTAAAATGGGAAAAATCGTAGTAATGGATCATCCGTTGATCCAGCACAAAATCGGTATCATCCGCAGAGAAGAAACCGGATCAAAAGATTTCCGTACATTAGTCAGCGAGATTGCAATGCTGATGTGTTATGAGGCAACCAGAGACTTGAAACTTGCAGATGTGGAGATCGATACACCGATCTGCAAAACGACTGTGAAAGAGTTAAAGGGCAAAAAGCTTGCTGTTGTACCGATTTTACGTGCCGGTCTTGGATGGTGGATGGTATGCTGGCAATGATTCCTGCAGCAAAAGTCGGACATATCGGACTTTATCGTGATCCGGAGACATTAGAGCCGGTAGAGTATTACTGTAAACTTCCGGCAGACTGTGCAAACAGAGAGGTGTTTGTGGTAGATCCGATGCTGGCAACCGGAGGTTCTTCCTCGGCAGCCATCCAGATGTTAAAGGACAAAGGAGTTAAAAATATCCGTCTGATGTGCATTATTGCAGCACCGGAAGGTGTGAAGAAAATGCAGGAGGATCATCCGGATGTAGATGTATATATCGGGGCTTTGGATGACCATTTGAATGAGCATGGTTATATTGTTCCGGGCCTTGGAGACGCCGGAGACCGTATTTTTGGAACAAAATAACAGTACAGGTTACGGAAAGCTTTGGAGGTTGGCATGAGCGGCAAACGGAAAGATTATATCAGCTGGGATGAATATTTTATGGGAGTTGCGGTACTTTCGGGAATGCGTTCAAAGATCCGAATACGCAGGTGGGTGCCTGCATTGTCAGCGAAGATCACAAGATACTCTCGATGGGGTATAACGGATTTCCGACTGGCTGCTCGGATGATGAATTCCCATGGGAACGTGAGGGAGAACCTTTAGAAAATAAATATTTTTATACGACGCACAGCGAACTCAATGCGATCTTAAATTACCGCGGAGGAAGCTTGGAGGGCGCAACGATCTATGTTACGCTGTTTCCCTGCAATGAATGTGCAAAAGCGATCATTCAGTCGGGAATCCGCAGGATCGTGTATGACAGCGACAAATATGAGACAACACCGGCAGTTGTGGCATCCAAAAAGATGCTGAATGCGGCTGGGGTCGTGCTGCAGCGCTATGAACATACAAACCGCAGGATAGAACTGGAATTATAGAAGGTGATAAATAATAGAATGCTCAGTCCGTGAACATTCTATTATCATGAATAAAAAGAGCATGTATACAGAAATCTGGCATACATGCTTTTTTTATCTCACAAAACGTTTTTACGAAAAAATACTTTTTGAACCAGATCATATTGCACGGAAACTCTTTTGTAATGAGCATGTAAAAATTAAAATATTTATTAGTAAAAAGGAAATATTATCTATACAAAATGACGGATATTTGATGGACAAAATGGCGAAAAATGTTATAATGAATAAAGATTGTACTTTATGGAGGAACGATGTAAGTGAGAAAAAACAGAAAGGTATTTCAGGCACTGACACTGATCCTGCAGTTTGGACTGAATATGATCGTTCCGATCGTGATGTGCACTCTGTTTGGTACATGGATCGGCAGGAAACATGATATGCTCTGGATCGTGATCCCGCTGTTTATCATGGGAGCCTGGCGGGATTTACCAACATTTTTAAAATGGCAAAAAAAGATTTACGGACAGGACGGTGGCAGAAAAAATGTTACGAAGGATCAATGATGCATTGCCGGGACTTGTTTTGGGAATTATTGTGTATGGAGTGATCGTGGAACTGGCGGGTGTCTGGTTTGTCACAGATAAAGTCAGGTACACCACAGGACTTCTGATCGGTATCAGCTTAGCGTGCGGTATGGCAGTCAACATAGCGACCGTGTTAAGAGATGCGGTGGAACTGTACGGCGAGGACAATGCAAAGAAGAAGATCGTTGCAAAATCGCTGCTCCGCTATGCTGTCGTTGTGATCGTTTTCTTTGTTATGATGAAATGGAATCTGGGAAATCTGATCACTGCATTTATCGGGGTATTGGGACTTAAGGTATCTGCGTACTTACAGCCCTTTACACATAGAGTAATACAAAAACTGCAAGGAAGAGGTGATGTATCTTCAGACAGTGAAGATAATAATTTCATATGAGGGAGGTGAGAGAGTGAATCACGCAATTCTGATGTCATCCGGAGCCGAAAACATCGACTTTATGATACATGGTATCGTTCAGTATGAGATCTTCGGACACAAAGTCTGGATTACGACATCACATGTCTGCATATTGATCGTTATGCTTCTTATGATGCGCTTGCCATTGCAGGAAACCGGGCGATCAAACATGCAAAGGAGATCCCCGGGGGATTTCAGAATGTTATCGAGCTGATGGTAGAAATGCTGGATAACATGGTAAACGGCACCATGGGAAAAGTGGCAGCACCGAAGTTTGTCAACTATATCAGTACCATTTTTATCTTTATTCTTATGAGTAATATCTCAGGTCTGTTTGGATTAAGACCACCAACGGCTGACTATGGTACGACACTGGCACTTGGTCTTATTACATTCTTCCTGATCCATATCACGCAGTTTAAGAATCTGCCGATCAGGCAGATCTGGACAGATATGTGTTCCCCATTGCCGCCATGGCTGCCAATCTGGTTTCCGATTAATGTGATCAGTGAGATCGCAGTGCCGATTTCATTGTCCTTGCGTCTTTTCGCAAACGTATTGTCAGGAACCGTTATGATGGCACTGGTTTATGGACTGCTGAGCAAAATAGCAATCATCTGGCCGGCAGCACTCCATGTATACTTTGACTTGTTCTCAGGAGCAATTCAGACGTATGTATTCTGTATGTTGACAATGACATACATTGGTCAGAACTACGAACAAGAATAATTTATTTTATTTAGGAGTAAAATCCTCTCCTCACTAATGAGTTCGGATTTTGCTTCGCAAAACAAGGAGGATTAATATGAATATCACAGGACACGATTTAATTATGGCATGTTCAGCTATCGGTGCAGGTCTGGCAGTTATCGCCGGTATCGGACCTGGTATTGGACAGGGTATCGCAGCAGGACATGGTGCAGCAGCAGTTGGACGCAATCCGGGTGCAAAAGGAGATATCATGTCAACCATGCTTTTAGGACAGGCAGTTGCAGAGACAACAGGTCTTTACGGACTCTTGATCGCAATGCTCTTACTGTTCGTACAGCCTTTAGGCTAATGAATGGCGCTCCATTCTTGGAATAAAAAAATTGGAAAGGAGGCCGAACCTTGGAGGAAATGACAAGACTTTTTGGACTGGATTTTCAGTTACTGCATGATGTGGTTTTGATGGCGTTAGCAGTATTTTTCTTATTTTTATTCATGTCCAAGATGCTGTTTGAACCGGCACGCAAGCTGCTGAATGACAGAAAGAACCGTATCGCAGCCGATATTAAGACTGCAGAAACGGACAAACAGGACGCAGCAGCACTCAAAGCAGAATATGATGCGAAGTTAAAGGAAGTCGATAAAGAGGCAGAGCAGATCTTAAGCGAGGCCCGCAAGACGGCGCAGAAAAATGCAGCCCGCATTGAGAGTGACGCAAAAGAAGAAGCGGCGCGCATCATAAAGAGAGCCAACGAAGAAGCAGAGCTTTCTAAGAAGCGTGCAATGGATGAAGTAAAACAGGAAATGATCACAGTTGCATCCATGATGGCGGCAAAAGTTGTTGCAGCAAATATCGATGCGACCGTGCAGGATACGCTGGTAGAAGAAACATTGAAAGAAATGGGTGATTCGACATGGCAAAGCTAGTATCAAAAACATACGGTGATGCATTGTTTGAAGTTGCTTTAGAGAGCGGAAGGATGGATGAATTCCGGGATGAGGCAGTGGCAGTAAAAGCCGCTTTGAATGAGAATCCTGAGCTCTTCAAATTAATGAGTCATCCAAAAATCGTTAAAGAAGAAAAAGTAAAAATCGTAGAAGACATATTTGCAGAAAAGATTTCCGCGGAGTTTGTTGGACTGCTCCGCCTGATTGTAGAAAAAGGTCATTTTGCAAAAGTGGATACGGTGCTGGATTATTTCATTGACTGTGTCAAGGAGTATAAGAACATCGGAACCGCTTATGTGACATCGGCAATGGAATTATCCGAAGCGCAGAAAGCAGCAGTGGAGAAAAGATTGTTAGAGACTACAAAGTATGTGAAATTTGAGATGCATTATGCAGTGGATTCCGCACTGATAGGCGGAATGGTCATTCGCATCGGCGACAGAGTCGTTGATTCCAGTGTCCGGACCAAATTAAATGATCTGACACGCGAATTGTCAAAAATACAGTTGAAAGCAGGTGAATGCGCTTCATGAATTTAAGACCAGAAGAAATAAGTTCCGTAATTAAAGAACAGATCAAAAGGTATGCAGCGCAGTTAGAGGTAGCTGACGTTGGTACCGTTATTCAGGTAGCAGATGGTATCGCACGTATTCACGGTCTTGACAACGCAATGCAGGGCGAGCTTCTGGAATTTCCGGGAGAAGTATATGGAATGGTATTAAACCTTGAGGAAGACAATGTCGGTGCCGTACTTTTAGGTGCGCAGCGTAATGTCAACGAGGGTGATACCGTAAAGACCACCGGACGAGTAGTAGAGGTTCCGGTCGGTGACGCCATGTTAGGACGAGTTGTCAATGCGTTAGGACAGCCGATCGACGGCAAAGGACCGATCGAGACGAACAAATATCGTCAGATCGAGCGTGTCGCATCGGGTGTTATTTCCAGAAAATCCGTAGATACACCGTTACAGACCGGTATCAAGGCAATCGATTCCATGGTGCCGATCGGACGTGGACAGCGTGAGCTGATTATCGGTGACAGACAGACCGGTAAGACAGCGATTGCGATCGATACGATCATCAACCAGAAGGGACAGGGCGTAAAATGTATTTACGTTGCCATCGGACAGAAGGCTTCCACAGTTGCCGCTCTGGTAAAAACATTGGAAGAATTTGGGGCAATGTCCTACACGACAGTGGTTGCTTCCACTGCAAGTGAGCTTGCACCATTACAGTATATTGCACCGTATGCAGGATGTGCGATCGGTGAGGAATGGATGGAGAACGGAGAAGATGTTCTCGTTGTTTACGATGATTTAAGTAAGCACGCAGCCGCATACCGTACACTCTCCTTGCTCTTAAAACGTCCACCAGGACGTGAGGCTTATCCGGGAGATGTATTCTACCTGCACTCAAGACTCTTAGAGCGTGCGGCAAGACTTTCCGACAAACTTGGCGGAGGTTCCCTGACTGCACTGCCGATCATCGAGACACAGGCTGGTGACGTTTCGGCATATATCCCGACAAACGTTATCTCTATCACCGATGGTCAGATCTATCTTGAGACAGAGATGTTTAACTCCGGTTTCCGTCCGGCGATCAATGCGGGTCTTTCGGTATCCCGTGTAGGTGGTTCCGCACAGATCAAGGCTATGAAGAAGATTGCAGCACCGATCCGTGTCGAGCTGGCACAGTACAGAGAGCTTGCAGCATTTGCACAGTTCGGTTCTGAGCTCGATGCCGATACGACAGAGAAGTTAGCACAGGGTGCCAGAATCCGTGAGATGTTAAAACAGCCGCAGTATCAGCCGATGCCGGTTGAAAAACAGGTCATCATCATCTATGCTGCAACCAGAAAATACCTTCTGGATATTCCGGTAGAACAGGTTTTACCGTTTGAAAAAGCACTGTTTGAGTATGTGGATACCAAATATCCGGATGTACCGGAAGCAATCCGCACAGAGAAAGTCATCAGTGATGAGACCGAGGCAAAACTCGTCAAAGCAATCGAAGAATGTAAGGCAGATTTCTTGAAATAAGCGTAACAAGCAGGACTTCGCCAAAAAAAGGAGGAAGTTGTTATGGCCTCAATGAGGGACATTAAACGAAGAAAAAGCAGCATACAGAGTACGCAGCAGATCACAAAAGCCATGAAGCTTGTTTCAACCGTAAAACTGCAGAAAGCAAAAAGCAGGCAGAACAGACGAATCCATATTCGAACTATATGTACCAGACCGTTACTTCCATGCTTGCAAGATCAGGTGGGATCGATCATCCATATCTGAAAAAAGGTACTTCCACAAAGAAAGCGATCGTTGTGATCACATCCAACCGTGGACTTGCCGGTGGATACAACTCCAACCTGATCAAGCTGGTTACGGGAAGTGACTTTTCCAAAGATGATGTAGAGATCTATGCCATCGGTGGAAAGGGACGCGAGGTATTAGAACGCCGCGGCTATCATATCAAAGAGGATGACTCCTATATCATTGAGTCCCCGTCTTATGATGATGCGGCAGAACTCTGCAAAAAGGTGCTTGCGGATTACACCAATGGCACGATCGGCGAGATTTATCTGGTGTATACACATTTTAAAAATACAGTCGTACACGAACCGAAGCTGATGAAGCTGTTACCGATCGAGTTTGATGAAGAAGAACTTGGTGCAGCAGCAGAGGCAAATGTTCTGATGAATTATGAGCCGAATGAGACAGAAGCACTTGATATGATCATTCCAAAATACGTTACAAGCCTGTTTTATGGTGCACTCGTGGAGGCAGTTGCCAGTGAAAACGGTGCGAGAATGCAGGCGATGGATTCTGCAACGAGCAATGCAGAGGATATGATCAGTGATCTGACGCTCAAATATAACCGGGCACGTCAGGGCTCGATTACACAGGAATTAACAGAGATCATTGCCGGTGCGTCGGCAATCTCTGGATAAGCAGATGAAGCTGCAGGTAATCTGCAATCGAATAAAAAGACAGCAGCACAAAATTTGATTACAAGGAGAAAGAAGCGATGGCAAATAATATCGGTAAGATTACCCAGATTATCGGTGCCGTTCTGGATATTAAATTCACAGAGGCAATCTGCCGGAGATCAACGATGCGATTCGTATCCCGTTAAGAGGCGATCAGGCGGGAAAAGAATTGACCGTTGAGGTTTCCCAGCATCTGGGCGATGATACAGTCAGATGTATCGCAATGGGATCAACCGATGGATTAGTCCGCGGCATGGATGCAGTTGCAGCCGGCGGACCGATCAGTGTGCCGGTAGGTGAGAATACATTGGGCAGAATGTTTAATGTATTAGGAGATCCGATCGACGAGATCGATCCTCCGGCCGGCGTGGGAAAATGGCCGATCCACAGACCTGCTCCTGCATTTGAGGAACAGGCAACATCCCAGGAGATGTTAGAGACAGGTATCAAGGTCGTAGATCTTCTCTGCCCTTACCAGAAAGGTGGTAAGATCGGATTGTTCGGTGGTGCCGGTGTAGGTAAAACCGTTTTAATCCAGGAGCTGATCCACAATATCGCAACCGAGCACGGTGGATATTCCGTATTTACCGGCGTTGGTGAGCGTACCCGTGAGGGAAATGACCTTTACTATGAAATGAAAGAATCAGGAGTTATCGATAAGACCACCATGGTGTTCGGACAGATGAACGAGCCGCCAGGAGCACGTATGCGTGTTGCCTTAACAGGTCTTACGATGGCAGAGTATTTCCGTGATAAAGGCGGTAAGGATGTATTGCTCTTCATTGACAATATTTTCCGTTTTACACAGGCAGGATCTGAGGTATCCGCGCTGTTAGGACGTATGCCTTCCGCCGTAGGTTACCAGCCGACATTACAGACAGAGATGGGTGCTCTGCAGGAGCGTATCACATCTACAAAGAACGGTTCTATCACTTCCGTTCAGGCAGTTTATGTGCCTGCGGATGACTTGACCGATCCGGCTCCGGCAACTACATTCGCACATCTGGATGCAACGACCGTACTTGAGCGTTCTATCGCAGAGCTCGGTATTTATCCGGCAGTGGATCCGCTTGGTTCTACTTCCCGTATCTTAGACCCGCGTATCGTTGGCCAGGAGCACTTTGAGGTAGCCCGCGGTGTGCAGGAGATCTTACAGAAATACAAAGAATTGCAGGATATCATTGCAATTCTTGGTATGGACGAGCTTTCCGAGGATGATAAACTGGTTGTAAGCCGTGCAAGAAAGGTACAGAGATTCTTATCCCAGCCGTTCTTCGTTGCAACACAGTTTACCGGTCTGGATGGAAAATATGTTCCGATTGCAGAGACAATCCGCGGATTTAAGGAGATTCTTGAAGGAAAGCATGATGATGTACCGGAGAGTTATTTCTTAAATGCAGGTACGATCGATGATGTCCGCGCAAAGATGCAGTAATAATGGAGGGTGTGTATGGCAGAAGAAAACAGACTCTTTCAGGTAGAGATCATTACGCCGGATCGTGTTTTTTATACAGGTGAGGGTGATATGATCGAGTTTACCACTGCCTCCGGTGAGATCGGTGTGTATAAAAAGCATATTCCGCTCACGACCGTGTTAGCACCCGGCATCGTAAAGATCCACAAGACGGGTGAAGATGACGTGATCGCGGCAGTACATTCCGGCTTTGCGGAAATTCTGCCGGATAAGGTAACACTTCTCGCAGAGATTGCAGAGTGGCCGAATGAGATCGACAAGAACCGTGCTGAAGCTGCGCGTGCGCGCGCTGAGGAACGGCTTGCCCACCGGACAGAGGCAATCGATGTCAAACGTGCTGAATTTGCACTTCGCAAAGCACTGGTGCGTATTGATATTGCAAAATAAGATTTACTTGACAGAAATAAAATTTACTGGTTATAATATAGTTCCAAAACCATTTTATGGAGTGGACTTTTCTTGAGTGATGAACTCTATTTTTCGCCACACAGCTGCAATGATTTGCAACTGTGTGGCGTTTTTTTGTTGTCAGATTGCACATAAGCAGTCCCGGTTTTGTGGAATCTGCCAATTAAGAAGTCTGAAACCACGATGTGTCCTCATGTCATGAAACGAAAGGAATGAAAAATGAACCAGAATTTTATGAAAGAAAAACCGGTCATGCCGCTTGTGATCTCCATGGCATTGCCAATGACATTTTCCATGTTAGTCAATGCGCTCTACAATATCATTGACAGTTATTTTGTGGCGCGCATCAGCAAGATGCGATGACGGCACTATCTTTGGTGTTCCCATTGCAGAATCTGGTCAATGCAGTTGTTATCGGATTTGCAATTGGAATCAATGCGACAATCGCATATTTTCTTGGAGCACAAAAGCAGAACACGGCGGATAAGGCGGCGTCGCTTGGAACACTTTTTAATATGATCCACGGACTGATCTTAGCGGTAGTCTGCATTGCAATCACAGCACCTTTTCTTGCCATGTTTACAGATAAAAGGTCGATCATAGACATGGGCGCAGCATACGCGCAGATCGTATTTCTTTTTGCAGTACCAATGCGGCAGGGCTTTGCTTTGAAAAAATTTTTCAGTCAGTGGGGCGCATGAAAACGTCCATGCTCTGTATGCTGATCGGCTGTGTGACCAATATTATCTTAGATCCTTTTATGATATTTGGAATTGGTTTCTTTCCTGAAATGGGGATCCGGGGAGCTGCTATCGCAACCGGGATCGGTCAGATGGCTTCTCTTATCAGCTATCTGCTGTTTTATTTTTTTAAACCGATTCCGGTAAAGATAAGATGGAAAGATATGAAACCGGAAGCGGAACTTAGCAGGAAAATGTACTCAATCGGTGTCCCGGCAACATTGAGCATCGCGCTGCCGTCTGTACAGGTCTCTGCATTAAATGCGATTCTTGCGGTTTATTCTGCCAGCTATGTACTTGTACTTGGGGCTTATTTTAAATTACAGACATTTTTATATCTGACAGGAAATGGTGTCGTGCAGGGGATGCGTCCTCTGATCGGATATAACTACGGTGCGGGAGAGTCAAAGCGTGTCAGAGAAATTTTCCGGTCAGCGCTGGTATTGATCGCGGGGGTCATGGTAATCGGAACGATACTTTGTATGGCAGTGCCGCAGACGCTCATTGGATTGTTTACCAGTAATCCGGAGACGATACAATTTGGAAAAGAGGCGCTTCGTCTGATCAGCATTGGATTTATTGCGTCATCGGTCTCCGTCACGGTATCAGGTGCGTTGGAAGGACTGGGAAAGGGAAAAGAATCGTTGGTAATTTCTGTGCTCAGGTACATAGCAGTTATTTTACCATTGGCATTTATTTTGAGTAAAATATTGGGGGCTGCGGGCGTCTGGCATGCGTTCTGGATCACGGAAGTGGTTGTGGCAGGGATTTCCTATGTGATCTGTAAAAAAGAAATATTTCAGTAATAAAAACACCTGTAATTATATGTTGTTGGGCATGTAATTACAGGTGTTTTTGAAAATAGAATATGCGTGGAGTGTGTAGTCTGTCGTTTGAAATAATGAGTTTAATTTTCTTTTAGTGAATTGTAAAGATCTTCATCTGACCAGTCAGGGTGAGCCTGGCACAGTGAATATACTTTATCAATAAAAGCAGTATCCTTGTTAAGCAGTTTAGCACAGCTTTGTGCAGGAATATTTTCCTGGAACATGTTGTGGATGATGTGTAATTGCTCAAGACGTTTGCCCTCCGCTAAACCCTCCGCTAAACCCATCGCTAAGCCATCCTCATGTCCATCCGCATAGCTGTCCCTGCGTTCCATCTTAATATACTCATCCATATCGAATTCTTCCAATAACATACCAACGACCTCCGATCTGTGTTTGGTGAGAAAATCCTGCAAAATACCGTCCCTGATACATTCCTGTACAGCAGCATCCGCTGCCGGTTCTAATGGAATACCGTTTCTGACCTTCGAAGAAATTCTGCCAATCAGGATAGAATATTCCTCTAAAGTCCGGCATCGTGCCATTAATTCCTGATTGTGTCCATAATTAATGTTGTAAACCCGTGCAGTGCACTCTAAGCAGGGGCGGGTGCTGATGGGGCTGGACGTATTTTGCGCAGCGGAGTCAGGGACATCAATATCAGAAACAGGCATATCAGTAGTAACGACTGGCTGTCTGGGTGCAGCATCTGTTGTCAGGTGGTTTGATTCAGCACATATAAACGCATCTGAAAGATGCAGCTCTATGTAATCTTTATTATCTTCCAACGGTTCAACCCCATTATAAAATATAACAAACTGGGGAAACGGTAGTGAAAGCAGTTTTTTCCCGTAAATATTCAGGTTATTTTGTTTAATATAGCTTTCATACTGTTTGCCGAAATAGATCAGTCCGCGGATCGGCATGTTTGGGTTTAAGGTACTCTGGTGCTCATACAGATTCAGCGTGCCTCGGACGATAAATGACACATCATTTTTATATCCGAGATAGATCACATCATCGATCGTGTAAAAGATCAGTTCATCTGCATCATCGTAATCTGTTTGATTCAGGGCATTGTATAACTCCAGCAAAACTGATTTCTCATTAAAAATCCTGCGGAACAAGGCATCCCGGTACTTCTTCTGCACAAAAACATGTTTTGTGTGACTGCGTTTTCCTTTGTTTTTCCCCATGTAGTTTTCTCCTTTAATTATAAAAAATTTAAGTGTTTTTCACAATAGTTTTCTGAAATAGCTGGCGAAATGCCGGAATGAAAAGAGTGGTATTCAGAAAATGATTCTATGAAAATAAAATTGAATTGCGATAGATGTAGTATACATGGGGAAATCATAAATTGCAAGAAGAATCTGCCGTTGTATGGATTCACATAGACAAATCAAAACGAAATTGTTTATACTTGATTTATGACAACATCACCCCAAAGAGGAGAAATCAATGATTTTATATTTTGTACGTCACGGAGAGACGGACTGGAATGTAAAAAAGAAAATACAGGCAAGACAGATGTGCCGTTGAATGAGAATGGAAAGCAGCAGGCAAAAGAGCTTGCGGACATGCTTCTGGATCGGAAAAAGGAAGGGACTCTTCAGGTTGTGCGGGCATATACATCCCCACAGCTTCGTGCAGCACAGACGGCACAGGAGGCGGCGATCGCGCTTGATATTCCATGTATTGCGGCGGATGGTCTGCGGGAAATGGATATGGGCGACTGGGAAGGCAGAAGCTGGGAAAGCATTACGCAGGAAAATGCGAAAGAGTATCAGGACTGGGATGCCAACAGGCGTTATGTCCATACACCGCATGGAGAATGTTACAATGAAGTGCTGAGGCGTGCGCTTGATACACTCGGATGATCTTAGAACGGGAGACGGAAGATGTGTTGATCGTAACGCACAGTGGCGTACTGATGGCATTGCGGTGTTATATTGCCGGACAGACATTTGAGGAAATGGGTATCATACGGTATAAGACGAAAAATGCAGAGGTGGTTGAAATTTTTGCGGATGATGTAAAAGATGCGATCGAACGTTTTCAAAAGGGGGAGTAAAGCGTTCATGATCGTGTGAATAACGGAAAGCAGTGTGAAAAATAGACTTTGGATGTGCAAAAACATAGCGCAATAACAGAGATTCGTATGAATCAGATCAAAAATGTAAAAACTGTCGGAAGAATCGTATTCTGTCGTGGAAACAGAGACGATTCTTCGACAGTTTTTTGCATATTTCACAATTTTTAAAATGAATTTTTGTGAATGATTTTGACGGATTTTGATTGACTGTGACGGAATGGAATCATATAATAAAGCTATCAAAGATGAACGAATTTGAACGGTTGTGAATGAAATTGGAGGAAAAGATATGCTGACAGAAGAAAGATTTACAAGAATTTTATCCATACTAGAGAGTATGGGCAGCGTGACCGTTCAGCAGCTTATGACAGAACTGGATGCATCAGAGTCAACGATCCGGAGAGATTTAAATACACTGGATGCAAATGGTCAGCTCATTAAAGTCCATGGCGGTGCAATTTTAAAAAACACCTCATACAGTACCGAGGATGACGAAGTCATGCAGCGTAGAGAACGGAACAAAGGTGCAAAAGAAAAGATCGCAAAATATGCGGCAGGGCTGATCGAACCTGGAGATTTTGTTTATATTGATGCAGGTACGACGACGGATCTGATGATCGATTTTATTACGGTCAGACAGGCAGTGTTTGTGACAAATGCGATCACACATGCAAAAAAAACTTGCGCAGAAAGGTTGTACGGTATATATTCTTGGCGGCGAGTTCAAGACGGTGACAGAGGCAATCGTTGG
>ENA-OQCN01000340-OQCN01000340.1-human-gut-metagenome-genome-assembly--contig:-NODE-340-length-25004-cov-2.170599_pt1 | contig 25004 bp, 23 predicted proteins | sample MGYA00242497_ERZ504576 | MGnify/ENA primary metagenome ERZ504576 (study PRJEB26092, sample SAMD00036296) | human gut metagenome | host: Homo sapiens | study: EMG produced TPA metagenomics assembly of... | reverse complement strand
ATTTGGAATATGTCTTGAAGTTGATGATATCGCCGCAATACTCCTGCTGGGTAAGAATCTTTGTAACGGTAGTTTTGCACCATTTATATTTGTTAGGCTGTGTGACCTTACCGCCTTTACGAATACCCTTTTCTTGCCAATACGCCATAGGAATCAGCACCTTGCGCTCCTGCAATATACGGGCAATCGTTTCGTTGCTCTTACCTTCAAGCGCCATTTTGAAGATGTCACGAACGACCTGTGCCGCTTCGGGATCAATAACCCAATTCTTAGGATTATCGGGAGATTGATATATCCATATGGCGGCGGAGCTAACGGCTCGCCTGTGCTACCCCTGATACGATAGGATGATCGACATTTTTTGCTAATGTCCCTTGCGTAAAACTCGTTCAACACATTTTTGAACGGCGCAATTTCACTTTCACCTTCGTCGCTGTCGATATTGTCGTTAACGGCGATGAACCGAACATCTCTGTCGGGAAAATAGGTGTCCATATAATATCCGACCATATCGTATCGCCGTCCGAGACGGGACAGATCTTTGACAATCACCGTTGAGATATATCCGAGGTCAATGTTCTCGATCATCTTCTGAAAACCGGGACGCTCAAAATTTGTACCGGTATAGCCATCGTCAACATAGTATCGGGTATTGGTTAGCCCATTTTCCTTTGCAAAACGTTTTAACAATTTCTTTTGATTGGCGACCGAGTTACTGTCACCCTCCACGCCGTCGTCACGGGAAAGGCGGCAGTACAAGGCGGTAATGCCAGCCTTATCCTGTTTCTTTTTCGACTGCAATGTTGTCCTCCTTTCCGACAGCCGAACACACATTTTCTGCTGCCATAGTATCATTTTCCTTGGTGATTATCAAATGTGCGAAATCGCTGTTTATTATCCTTTTAACACAAGTCGGGAAAGAGGTGTTGTCCTCTTTCGTCCTGTGTGCTTGAACGCCGCTGAAACAATGTAGGTAGCGCCGTTGACTTTGTATTCGTGTTCTTCGCCGTAAGTGATTGTATAATACTCATTATCTTTCCTCCCTGTTTTTGTTTCGCTGACGGCTACGATAGTCGTCCTCAATCAGCTTGATTATTTTACGTTCGATATCTCTCGGGGTGTAACTTTTCGGAAAGAATTTAGTCAGCTTTTCAATTTGAAAACTGATTTTCTCACGCTGATTCGGTTTTTCCTCAGATATGATTTTTGATATGGTATCGCTGTCAAGTTTGCCTGACTGAGAGAGCTTTTTCATTTGGATTGTTTGTGAGAGCGAGGGCGTTTTGTCCTCCAGCTCTATTGCTTCAAACAAATCCTGCTGTTCGTATTCGGTTAGATAGGATAGCTCCACGCCTACAGAAAATGCAATACGCTGTTCATCGACCATTTTGAGAATATCGGGGATGAGCTTAGTCAGACGGATATAGCGTTTTACTGTATCTTTGCTGGTTCCCTCCTGTTCGGCAATCAGCTCAGTCGATAACTTCGGTGCAAGTTGCTCCGAAGTGAGATCAGTACGCTGTCCCTGATGCTTGAGCGCTTCGGCTTTCAGCTTGTAAGCAAACGCCTTTTCCGACGGCAGAAGATGCTCCCTGTGGAGATTGCTGTCCACCACCATAATCGCTGCTTCGTCACGGCTAACGGGACGAATAAAGGCAGGTACTTCTGCAAGTCCTGCCTTCTGTGCCGCACGGAAACGGCGGTGTCCAGATATGATTTCGTATTCGTCGGTTGTGCCTTCAAGCGGTCGTACAATCAGCGGCGTCATAATCCCCTGTTGTTGAACGCTCTCGATTAAGCTGTTCATCTCCTCATTGTCGAGCACCTGATACGGGTGGTCTCTGAATTCGTGTAATTTGTTGATTGATATATTGGTCATCGTTCATAACTCCTTTGTTTCGTTTTATTTTGGTGATAATATTTGTACTTGTATCTGCCTTGCTCCAGCTGCTTTTCCTGTTCGATCAAAGCACGGAGTCGAGGCACTTTGTTTTCAATGCGCCCGCAGATAATGAGCTGCTTGTGCAAGGGTGTCAGCTTCTTTGTGATTTCTCTGCATTGTTCTTTTAGAGAATAATCTTCTTCGGGTGTTTTCGCTCTGCGGATTCGGTTGCGGATATGCTGCCGCTCGGTTTCATAGGTTTTGATTTGCTCGGCGATTTCCTTTCGGCAAGATACAAAATCCTCTGCGCATTCCACATTATGGTCACGGAGAAAATGGTATTCCTCAAGCGTTCGGTCGAGATTCTGTATTTCCAATCTCAATTCGGGAGATACGGGACGATAATCTCGCTTTTGCACGTTGTTGCCTGTGATGAGCTTTGCGATAGTGATGATAAGCTCAAACAGCGCCGTGATAACATCAGGCTCTGTTCTTTTCTCAAAATCTCTGATTCTCACTATCAGCGGTTGGCGCTGATAATACGATTTCGGTGTATAGAAATCCACAAAGTATTTATCCTCACGCTGAGATTGAAGCCGCCTAAGTATCGCTTCTCTGGTGTAATCCTTGCCGAGACTGCTTAATCTGACAGGCTTCAGCCAGTCAGGAGCGATCACTGACGGATGCTGATATTTGAAATTCCGCACAAACTGATAGCCGAGCGAGCGAAGATAAAATTCAAAATCAAACGGCTTGATTGTACAGGCTAAGGCTTCATCAACATCGTGCCGCAGCATATCTTTGTGTGGTACTCGTCCGCTCTTGCGTACAATATGCCTTGTCGCCGCCGTAGAACGGAGCGTTTTCAAGGACAGTTTTTCCGTGCTCACGGCAGACTCGTCGGAAATCTCACGCAGCTTGTAATGGTCGGAAATATGATTTTCAAACTTCCGTCCGGTGCGAAACGATACACTATTTACGACGATATGATTGTGTAGGTTTGCCGTATTCAGATGTGTCGTAACAACTATCTCATAATCATTACCCCACATTCGCTTGGCGGTTTCAATGCCGATTTGGTGCGCTTCTTCGGGCGTGACTTCTCCTGCCTGAAAGCTCTGATAACCGTGATACGCTACGTTGCCACCAAGTTTACCGAAACGCCGCTTTGTGGTCATCATCTGTTCGTAGGCCCTTTTCTTCGGACAGTTTATTCCACTGACGTAGATTGTTTGGTCGGTTTTGTCGCTGTTCTCAACGTAATTGATTGTGGCGGCTAAATCATCATCAAGATATTTTCTGTCTGTTGTTTTGTCAGGATTTTCGGCGTAGTTGATGACATCCTTTAACCGTCCTTTGACGGGCCAGAAGCCTGTTGTTGCCACGTCGTTACCTCCTTACAGATTTGCTTGGCAGAGGATTTATCCGGCAGAAGTAGGCGCTGTTGGATTTCGTCTACGACTTCAAGCAGCTTTCGTTCGGTTTCAGGTGATACCTTATCGGCAACCTCGTCACACAAACGGCAGAGCGTTTGGTAGAAATCAAAAAAGACATCAGGTTGCACCGTCCTCGGCGCATAGCCAATGTCCTTTGTCTGATATATTCGGATTGAGATAAGCCGCAGCTCTCGGCGAGCCGGGCTATCTTCTTTTTCTCGGACTGCGTAACTCGCAGCTCGATTCTTGCATTTTTATCGTTCAAAAATATACCTTCTTTCTTCGGGTGTTAGGGTGTCCCTAAAGATTTACAACAGCTTTGGAGCTGTTGTATTTGGAATTTGCCGTACAAATTCCCTGCTTGCTACAGTATAAGACAAACCCGCCCTGTGGTAATACGGGACGGATTCTGTTTGCCTTATACTGCTGATAATATTTCATCTTTTTATAATTCTGTTGTGCCGTCAAAGTGACGGCAGTTTTGTTTATCGTCTCAAAATTTGCCGTCATCGTGCCGTCAATCAAACAGTTTAAGGTCATCCATAATATCTTGTTCGGCTTCTTCCTGTTGTTCTGCGTTTAGTGCCGGAGCGTTTGTCATAGGCTGCGGAGCGAAGTTTGCTTCGGCAAAGCAAGCCCGCATTTCTTCACGGATAATGCTTCGGATATCCTCATCGTGCTGCTCTCGGGTGATCGACTGCAAATCCACATAGTCTGCGATCGCATCTAACACAAACTGATTGCGGGATTGATACTTCTTCACATCCAGCGTCTGCATATACTCTGCAAGATAACGCTCTCGGGCGTCGGTTAGATCAAAGCGTACCGTCATTTTATACATATCCTTCATTCTTCGCCTCAGCTCTCAGATAAACGTCTGCAAGATATTCATAGCCTTTAGCTGCGGCACAGATGTCGTTAATGAACTTTACACGGTCAAGATTGCCGTGATAAAAATTCTTGATCAGACAACCGCCACCGCCACAGACGTAGAGCTTCATCGTACTTTCATCATAGCCGTGCTCACGCAAACGACGGAAGATCTCAGCGACATATTCCTCGGCAATAACGGTGATGATCTCCAAATCCGAATCAGGAATATCCGATGTGCCTGTTTGCAACACCTCGTCGATGATATAGTCGTTCAGCTCTCTGCGTGTCTTGCGCATAAAGCCCTCCCGAATAGCGAGAGTACATTGATAAGTGCCGAACTTCTCGGTGAACATCTTACCGCTTTGCGGCTTGCCGTTGACAAGATAAAGTGTGTTCATCGTACCGTTACCGATATCGGCTACCATACTCAATCCTTTGAGCGTAGACTTGATAGGCACAACCGCAGAATACCCCTGCGGATAGATTTTTACATCACAGATTCGGATATGATAATCTACATTCCGAAAAGTAAACGCTACCTCTTTGCTCTTTGACAGATAAGCGGCAAAATCCGCTTTCTGTCCGCTTGTCCAAGTTAAAGGCAAGCCTGCGGCGATAATCACATCCGCTTCGGTCAGCCCTTCGTCCGAAAGCTCGGTTGCGATAGCGGCGAGCGTGAGGATATAATAATCCTCATCATTCTGCTTTTCGGGCAGAAACTCTTTGTGTCCTTCGCCTATCAGATAATACTTGCCGTTGTAGGTTAGCATATCCTTTGTAAACAGAGGTTCACTGTCGTGGGCAGTGATACCCGTCTTGAAACAATGGTTAGCGGTTTTGATGTTGCCGTAATCGTGGTCGATACCGATAATCTTAAAATTGTTTAGTGTTTTCATAAAATCATCCTTTCAGTTTTTCATTGTAGCGAGTATGTCGCCGTAGAGTTTTGGGAAAGCAGGCAATATGCATTTCAAAAGATAGTTGCAGTAAATGCCGTACTTGCTGATCAGCTGCACGCAGCTGTGTTCTTCGCCGTAGTCGAGCAACAGGCAGTTGTCGTCAATGCAGTTGCAGCACGAATGACGGACAATGCGGTTTACTCTGTCGGACAGCTCTTCGGTAATTTTCAGCACCATAGCTTGTTACACCTTTCGTGTATTTTGGAGGGCTTTTCGTCCCTCTACTGTATTAAATACACGAAAATCCGAAAACTTAGGGTTTTAAGAAAACATAGTGAAAATCAAAAAGAAAACACTAAAAAACGCTTGAATACTGAACGATCAGAATTCAAGCCGATAATTTTATATTACGGAAAACAATAATTCAAAATTTTTTCAAAAATTTCTTCTAAAACGGAGCAAAGGGAGTTTTATGGGACACCTGTTTTGGTAGACTTGATAGTGAGGAGGTGTTGATTTTGGAAAAAATCAGCTTTTTCAGCGCCGATTTTCGTGACGGAAGAATACGGATCGGCAACAAAACTTACCCTGCCGGTACGTTCGCTACGCACCTTTTGAATCAATACTATAAGGACGATACGGCGGCTCGGTTGGCTGTATACAAACAATACAGCTGGCATTTATACGATACGCTCTCTGCCGGTTATCTTGATAACACTGATGTTTTACGAACCGGGTGGGAGATCCACCAAATCTTAAAAACCTTGCCTAAACTTCAACCGTTCACTAAGCTGGATGTTGAAGCAGAGTATATTAGAATAGCTGAACTTTTCGCAGAGAACAACGCTGACTTTATCCGAGAGTATTTCAATGCAAAGGCTCAAATATTAGCTATGGGAATCAATGAATCTGCTTTGGATTTGCTCCCGATTGAAATAGATAAAGTTCAGCAAAAAACAGCGGACAACCTACTTAATGATATGATGACAACACTGGCTTTCTATGATCGTATCAGCAACGATATGAGAGAAGCATTTGAGGGCTTAACCGAGTTCTGCGACAGGCTTAATGAAGCAGAACGCTTCGATGAGGTACACCTATTACCTATTGCGCTGGACATATTCGGCAATGAAAAACTTGATGTAACATCCGAGTATGTTGCTATGCGTAAAACGGCTAAAAGCAAAACGATTGTTACGGCGAGAAGAATGTTTTTTGACAAGTACTACAGCTTTGTCCTCACGGATTTTTTGAGGGCTTATACTACGGTCATTATCGAGAAGGTGTCCGATCTGCAAGCGATATTTTTTGATGACTTCTGCAAGACGGCAGGTGTATTGCAACGGAACAGCACCATACACGCTGAAAGGCAAGCCCATTACTTGCCGAAAATATGCGGCGAGGATGAAGGAAAAGGAACTTTCCGAAGGCAATCCTATCAATCCTATTTACAAAAGCCGCTGCTCTGCGATTCGTGTGGAACAAAAAAGAAGCACCATCACAACAGAGTTTGCTGCAATGGCGCTGAAGGTTGCTAAAGAGTATTGGCAGAAAGCAAAGTTTGACGACGGTTACGCTAACGGTCAATTCAGAACAGATATGAAACGTGAGAATTTGTACAGAGAAACGGACAGGAGAATTAAGCAAAAGTGAGCCATATCGAGAAAAAAGAATTTGAAATATACCGCATTACTCCGCCACCGCCTGAATGGGATTTGCAGGAGTATATTCGGCAGTATATCCAGACCGGCGATGACAATTATTTTTATTGGTTCCTACACTATTACGAGCCGACGCTAAATGAAAAGGCGAAGTTATTAGGAATAAATACTCAATGGAAAAACATTTTGCCGATATAAAGCAAAGCCTTGTAACAGGCTTATGTAAGGCTCTGATGAAATACGATATTTCCATAGCTCCTTTTCTGCCGTATGCTCAGAGGTATATGGAGCGTGAGGCGCATAACTATATTCGTACAATGCGGACGGGCTATTCCGTGCAAAGTGAATTTGAATATGCCCGGCTTCGCAAAGCTATGGCAATTTACAAGGATTTAGGCGGTGAGTTTACAGAGGAAACCATCGCACAGGTCGCAACGCAAATCGGTGAAAGCTATGAGAAAACGAAGTCAATCATCGAGGGCGGTATTCTCACCGAAAACTATACGGATGTTCAGAGTAATGATGAGGACGACGCAGGAACGACCGACTTTCTTCTGCCCGATTCCTCGCTCAATCCTGAAAATATCTATTTCAAGCAGGAGCTTTATGATAAGCTGTATGAAGCCTATGACAGCTTGGAATACACAGAAAAAATAATGCTCGCCCAGCACCTCGGCTTTTGCCCTGAGTGTTTCAGTAATCACTATGCCGACAAAACCGATTTAGACGAAAATGGCAAACCGAAGAAAAAGCTCATCAAGCCGCTGCCTTATACCGACATCGCCACCGATCACGGATTTAGCGATGCCGATACTGCAAAGAGAGTTTGTAGAACAGCCTTTAAAAAATCAAATTTCTTATATGAAAATCATCAAATTTGATTGAGCTTTGCAAAGATTTATGCTATAATTTTCATATATTTATATGAGTTTTCTATCACGGGGGTTGTAATTATGGCTGTTAGTTATAAAAAGCTTTGGAAATTGCTCATTGATAAAGATATGAAAAAAGCGATCTTGAGCGTGAAGCAAAAATCACTCATTATTCATTGAGTAAGCTTTCACAGGGCAAGGATGTTTCTACTGAAGTCTTAGGCAAAATTTGCGAAACGCTGGATTGCACGATAGACGACATTATGGAGTTCGTACCAGAAGAAAAATAAAAGTTTCAACACAAAGAATCACCTAACTTTGGTACGATAAAAAGGAGTTAAAAAATGAACAAACAGCAATTAGCGTCATTAATTTGGGATACCTGCAACGATATGCGTGGATCAATTTCTGCCGTTGAGTACAAGGATATTATATTAGGTTTTATCTTCTACCGTTTTGTTTCCGAAAATGAAGTTTCTTACCTAAAGAAACAGGATTGGACTATGGAGATAATGGCAGAGGAACTGACGGAAAAAGATAGTAAAACCGTTCAGCAGTGCAAAGATCACCTTGGATATTTTATTGCCTATAAAGACCTTTTCTCTACTTGGAAGGATCACACAGCAACTTTTACGGTGTCTGATGTAACTGACGCCCTAAATGCATTTGTCAGAAATATTGGCAGCAATCCCGATCATCAAAAGCTTTTCAATGAGATTTTCAAATCCTTGTCTGAAAAACTGAGCAAAATGGGATCCATCAGCAATCAGACTTCTCATATCAAGAACATCATAAAGATAGTCAGCCGTATTCCTATGGACGAAAATCAGGCTATGATGTACTCGGATTTATTTATGAGTTCCTGCTGAAGAACTTTGCGTCCAACAGTAAAAAGGACGGAGAATTTTACACGCCGCACGAGATTTCGATATTGATGTCTGAAATTGTAGCCCATCATTTGCGTGACCGTGAGCAAATTAATATTCTCGATCCAACCAGCGGATCGGGTTCTCTGCTTATCAACATCGGTCAGAGTGTGCAAAAGTATTTGCAGGACAGCGGCAATATCACTTATTATGCGCAGGAGCTGATTCAGGAACCTTCAACCTGACGCGAATGAATCTTGTTATGCGCGGTATCAATCCGTCCAATATCAAGGTGCGTCGTGGTGATACATTAGCAAACGACTGGCCATATTTTGATGATAATGATGAAAACAGCTACGAGTATGTCCCTGTTGATTGTGTGGTTTCTAATCCGCCGTATTCACATAAATGGGATGCAGATAACTACACAAACGATCCTCGTTACAAAGAATACGGTATCGCTCCTGCTTCAAAGGCTGATTACGCTTTTCTATTACACGATTTATACCACCTAAAAGATAACGGCATTATGTGTATCGTTATGCCTCACGGCGTTTTGTTCAGAGGCGGTTCCGAAAAAGACATCCGCACTCAGTTGGTAGAAAACAACAATATAGAAACTATTATCGGACTTCCTTCAAACTGCTTTTACGGCACCGGTATATCAACCATCATTATGGTACTGAAAAAACACCGTGAAGCCAGTGATATTTTAATTGTTGACGCTTCAAAGGAGTTCTTTAAGGACGGCAACAAAAACCGCCTGTCCGGTCATCATATCAAAAAGATAGTTGACGCTGTTTTGAACAGAGAGAACATTCCGCATTTTGCTTCTCTTGTTTCTAAACAAATGATTAAAGATAACGACTACAACCTCAACATCCCCCGATATGTTGAATCGGAGGAAAAAGTTCCTGTTGATTTACACGCAACCGTATTTGGAGGAATCCCGAATTATGAGGTTGAGCATCTCAAAAAATATTGGGAAGCTTTTCCGTCACTATGCGATGAGCTGTTTACACGCATTAATGAACACACCTCAGAATTATCCTGCGATTCAGTTATTGATGCTATCAAACAAAATGCTGATGTTATTGCATTTGAAGCGAATTACAAAGAAGCTTTCCAAGCGCTCGAAGATCAGCTCTATGAGCTTTTGATCGACAATCAGGTAAAAAACGTTGCTGCTCTGAAAAAAGAAATCACCAATCGTATTTTTGAACTATGTCAGCAGTTTGACATTGTGGACAAGTATCTTGTATATAAAGCCTTTGACGATGTTTGGAAACAAATCAGCCTTGATTTGGAAGCAATCCGATTGCAGGGATTTGACGCTGCACGTAGTGTAGAAGATATTGAAGTATATGATAAGAAGGAGAAAAAGGTTGTCAAAAAAGGAGAAGAAGGCAGAGTTATACCCTTCGCTTTGATTCAAAAACATCTATTTGCTGATGAATTCACACAAATGGATGGTTTGAATAAAGATCTGTCCGGCGCAACATCGGAATATGAATCTTTCTGGGAAGGGCTGGACGATGAGCTCAAGGAAGAACTGAAAAAGAAAGATGACGGTGATGAGCAGTCTGAAGCAAAGCTTGATACAAAGCAGCTAAAAGCAAAGTATCAGGAGGTTTTGGCAACGCTATCTAACGATACAACGAAGATGTACGCGGAATACGCTACGCTGAAGCCTAAGCAGAAGGTGGAGTTTCAGGAAAGGCATCCGGAACTCGTTTGGCCCGATGAAACGGAAAAAGTCAAAAACGGCACCTATAAACAATCGGCGATTAATGCGATTGTTGAGCAAATCAAAAACGACATCGAAATCGACGAGGAAGAAGATGATTATAAGATCCGTCATTTGTACCTCCTCGGTCAGCAGATTTCTGCTCTGAAAAAGCAAATCAAAGAGCTCAAAACCGACCTCGATATCAAGGCACGAGAATCGATCGTAAAGCTGTCAGACGATGAAATCAAAATGCTGTTGAAAGAAAAGTGGCTGACGCCTGCTATGGAGAATATCAACGTCATTCCGAACGCTATTATCTCCAATTTGAACCGTTCCGTGAATGATATTATAACCAAATACGATAATCCAATTCTTACCCTTGATACCGATATAGCAAAGACCGAGGAATCATTATCCGTTATGCTTAACGACTTAACAGGTGATGCTTTTGATATGGCGGCAGTTCAGCAATTCAAAACACTGTTGGGAGGAAAAGAAAATGAATAAAACTCCGGCAGTTAGATTTATAGGATTTGCAGAAGATTGGGAACAGCGTAAGCTCGGAGATATATTCAAATACGAACAGCCACAAGCCTATATAGTTGAAAGTACAGAATATGATGACAGATTTCAAATTCCGGTTTTAACAGCTGGTCAAAGTTTTGTTTTAGGTTATACAGATGAAGATTTTGGAATTAAAAATGCAAACCCTAGAAACCCTGTTGTTATTTTTGATGACTTTACGACATCATCTCATTATGTTGACTTTCCTTTTAAAATCAAGAGTTCTGCAATGAAATTGCTCTCATTGGTAAATGGAAAAGATGATATTCATTGTGCTTATAATGTATTGCAAAACATTGGGTATGAACCTGTTAGTCACGAGCGTCATTGGATTTCAACATTTGTGAAATTTAATGTTTATATGCCTCAAAACTCAGCAGAGCAAAAATGTATTGGAGATTATTTTGCAAATTTAGACAACCTTATCACCCTTCATCAGCGCAAGTATGACAAATTGACCAATGTCAAAAAATCAATGCTTGAAAAAATGTTTCCGAAAAATGGTTCAAATGTACCGGAAATTCGTTTTAAGGGATTTACTGACGCTTGGGAACAGCGTAAGCTCGGAGATATTGCTTCTGATATGGTTGCAGGAGGCGACATCGACAAAGAATTAATTCTTGCTGAAGGTCAGTACCCGGTAATCGCTAATGCCCTCACTGGCGATGGAATTGTCGGGTATTATGATAAAGAATATAGAGTTAATGCTCCGGCTGTTACGGTTACTGGTCGTGGAAATGTTGGACACGCAAAAGCAAGATTGGTTAATTTTACGCCAGTTGTAAGGCTTTTGTCAGTGAAATCAGAACACGATGTTTTCTTTTTAGAGAACGCCATTAATACTTTGAAAATTGTTATTGAGTCAACTGGCGTGCCACAATTAACTGTACCGCAACTCGCAAAATATGAAGTGGCATTTCCTCGGCAACTTGATGAGGAAGAACATATCGGAGCTTTTTTCAAGCAACTCGACCACCTTATCACCCTTCATCAGCGTAAGTTAGAAAAACTAGAACAAATAAAACAAGCAATGCTTCACAAAATGTTCGTGTAAGAAGCGGAGGCAACTATGTCATACAAAAACGAAACAGAATTTGAAAACGCCTTGATTGCCAAGCTGACGCAACTCGACAATCAGTGGTCAAGAGAGATTCTGGAATACAAAACCGAAGAAGAGCTGATTGAAAACTGGGCAAAAATTGTTCAGCAATAACAATACAACCGATAAGCTCAACGGCTGTCCTCTGACCAAAACGGAAATGGGACAAATCATATCCCAAATCAACGGCGAAACTCCCTTTGCATCAATCGCCGATTAAACGGCAGATATATTTCTATCATCCGTGATAACTCCAAGGATACACAGCACGTTGGAAAACGTGTGGATCTGTTCCTCTTTGACAAGGATGAGATTGCCGCAGGAAGAAGCGTATACCAGATAGCTCGCCAGCCAAAGCTCCCCATCTCGTCAGAAATTCTCGGCAACCGCAGAGGCGATTTGATGCTATTAATCAACGGTATGCCGCTGTATCATATTGAACTGAAAAACAATCCTGTGCCTGTTGAACAGGCATGTAATCAAATCAGCAAATATATGCAGCACGGCGTATTTACCGGCTTCTTTTCACTTGTTCAAGTGTTTGTCGCAATGACGCCGACCGAAACACTGTACTTTGCGAATCCCGGACGTGAAAGAGCTTTCAACTCCGACTACTATTTTCATTGGGGTGACTTCAACAATAAGCATATTGTCGACTGGGAAGAAGTTGCGGAAAAGTTCCTTTCTATTCCGATGGCGCACAGACTGATCGGTTACGGTATGATTGCGGACGGAACAGATAACATTCTCAAAGTAATGCGCAGTTATCAGTATCACGCTGCTTATAAAATCTATTCGCAGGTAGTCAAGCGAGTAGATTGGGATGATGACGGACAAAAGGGCGGCTATGTATACCACACTACCGGCAGCGGTAAAACAATGACGAGCTTTAAGTGCGCACAGCTGATAAAGTCCTCCGGTAAAGTTGACAAGATTGTTTTCCTGATGGATCGTGACGAGCTTTGGAAACAAACTTATGATAATTATCGAAACTTCTCGGACTGTGATGATATTGAAGATACCGCTAACACCAACAGCCTACTCTCAAAGCTGGAGAACGACACACCCAATTTGCTGATTGTTACGTCTATTCAGAAGATGAGTAACCTGACAACCGTCAATCCTACTCCGAATGCGGCACGTATTGCAAAGGTGCAAAAGAAAAAACTGGTGTTTATCGTTGATGAAGCCCATCGTTCTACCTTCGGCACAATGCTCCGTGATATAAAGCTGACCTATCCGAGAGCAATGTTCTTTGGCTTTACAGGTACTCCTATTATGAAGAAGAACGCAGTTGACGGTATTACGACCAAAGTCTTATTCGGCACGTGTCTGCACAAATATACAATCTTAGAAGGAATCAGAGATAAAAATGTTTTAGGGTTCAAGCCTTCAAAAGTCGTAACATTTGACGAGGAAGATTTCAGAGAAAAGGTTGCTCTGATGAAGCTCGGCAAAGATAGCGTCGAAGGTCTTACCGATGAAGAATTCAAAAAATATCACGATCTTGCTTCCCGAGATATGGACAAGGTGGAAGCAGACGTCAGCAACAGTCTGTATGCCGACGGAGATACCGGAAAAGAGCATCGCAAAAATGTGGTTCAGGATATTCTTAATAAATGGGAACGAATCAGCTTCCGTGGTAAATTCCACTATATTCTCGCTACATCCTCAATCCGTGAAGCGATTAAATACTATCGTTTATTAAAAGGCAACGATAAAGATTTGTTTGTCACTGCTGTTTTTGATCCGCATACAGATAATACAAGCGATGATATCTTCAAGGATAAGGCAGTAGAAGAAATCCTCATTGATTACAATAACCATTTCAACTTCAAGTTTACAGTCGGCGCTTATCGTCGATTCAAGGATGATGTTTGCTCTCGTCTTGCGCACAAAGAACCTTACAAGGATATTGATACAAGAAGAGATGAAGCGGTTAATATTGTTATCGTTGTTAATCAGCTTCTTACCGGATTCGACTCGAAATGGATTAACACCTTGTACTTGGATAAAGTAATCGATTACGAGCAGTATATTCAGGCTGTTTCAAGAACAAATCGCCTTAACGGATATGAAAAGCAGTACGGAATTATCAAGTATTGCAGAAAGCCGTACACAATGGAGAAAAACGCAAAGGAAGCTCTGCAACTCTATGCGGAAGCTGGTTATCAAGATGTATATGTTCCGTCTTTAGGACAGAACATCATCGGAATGAATAACGATTATCAAAGCATCATCAAGCTGTTCGAGAAAAACGGTATTGAGAATTTCAGCAGACTTCCCGATAATCAGGGTGACATCAAGCTGTTTGCCGACTTGTTCAATAACATCAGCAACAATTATTATCGCTCTATTCCTCAGCTTTTTACTTGGACGAAGAGAACTTATATCACAGAGGATGCCGGAGAGGTAACGGTTGACCTCGATGAAAGAACATACGAAATTCTTCATCAAAGATACAGCGAAATACCGAGGACTGTTCAGCCCGGCGGCGATATGATTTATGACATCAAGGCTTTTCTTACCGAGGTATCATCAAATGAGATTAACCGTGCGTTTATGGAATCTCAGTTTGCCGAAGTATTGAAAGACCTTTCCAATGGTGCAAAGCCGGAAGAAATCAAAGCATTGCTCGATGATTTGAAATCCAGTTTTGCAGAATTGCCGGCAGAGGATCAGATTACTGCCGAAGCTATTTTGGAAGATATTTACTCCGGTGCGCTAAAAGATTTTGACGAAGGAAAAACTCTTGCTGAGTACATCGAGATTTATAAGAGAAATACCCTGAAAGCAAATATCAAAGTATTCAGCGAGGCGTTTGGTTTTGATAAAGATAAGCTGGCAAGAATTATGGTTTTTCCACCTAAAGGAAGAAAAGCTGTATGAAGGCGGACTTTTTTGATCAGATAATGGAAACACTTGACCGTGCAAAAGCGAAGGAAACTATGGAAAAACTGGAGGATTGCACCATCAGACCGCACCGTGTAGTCCAAAAAGCAGAAGGATATCTGAAGAAGTTTATCCTGTCCGGCGGGAATGTTAGCTTTATGGATTAAAAGCATAAAAACACCTAATAGAGCAAGGAGGTTAATCTTATGCAAGATGATTACACAACACTTGAAGACGTGGTTAGAGCACAATATGCCAACGTTTTTTGGACTCACAAGATACAAGAAAAGCAAGCAGAGATATATGAATTTCGTCACAAGTTGTTTTCTTGGATTAATATAATCTCTGCGTCGCTTACTTCTGCTGGTATTATTTCAATTGTTTTTGTTGATCAGTTTTGGATAAAGTTAGTTTCTGCTATTGTGTCTTTTGTTACCACAACAATAAGTGCTTTATTAGCAACCTTTGATTATAAGAACTTGGCAAAATCGAATAAAACCGCAGCTACGAAACTCGTATGTTATAGAAATGAATTATTATCACTGCTTGGAAGAATAAGAATTAAAGAAAAAACCGCAAAAGAATTGTTTGATGAATTTGAAAATCTGCAAAGCAGTATACACGAAGCATATCAGGACGCTCCAAATACAACTAATCGTGCAGTTGCAAAGGCAGGAAAAGCTATCAATGAAAGTAAAGATGGCACATACTCTGACGAAGAAATCGATAGACTTTTACCTGATACACTAAAGAGGAGGAATATAAAGTGAGCTATAACTCAAAAGCACGGAGAAGTTATTTTGACAGACATTAGAACAAGCATCTCAACTCGGTATAAAGCGGTCACTAAAGCAATTAACCGTGAATTTTGGGATTCTCAAAGTGACAAAGAACATAGTCTTTACGTTGGTTCCTATGGACGAGGAACAGCAATTAATACCAGTGATGTTGATATTCTTGTTGAATTACCTGAAGATGAATACAATCGCCATAACGTTTATAAGGGAAATGGGCAGTCCAGACTATTGCAAGCTGTAAGAGAAGCAATACTTAATACATATCCTCGTTCAGATGTACGAGCTGATGGACAGGTTGTTAAAATAGCTTTTTCCGATGGTATGAAATTTGAAATACTACCTGCGTTTGTTACATGCGGATGGAATGGTATAATTTATAAATATCCTGACACAAATATGGGTGGGAATTGGCGTTCAACTAATCCAAAAGCAGAGCAGGATGCTATGCGTGATAAAAACAAATCAAGTAATGGGTTATTATTTGACACCTGTAAACATATGCGATATATTCGAGATAACTACTTTAAAAGTTACCATCTTTCCGGAATAGTTATTGATAGCTTTGTTTATGCTGCAATCAAGAACTGGAGATGGACAACACCAGAAGAATCTTCATCTGCTGCTGAACCAGGTGAGTACGAAAAATTGCTTTATGATTATTATTTGTATAATCTGCGATTCTCAAATACAATCAATGCTCCGGGAAGCAATGATTATGTAGATGTTTCAAGCAGTAAAGATTGCTTAGAAAAAGTTTTATTGAAAATGTGTAAATAGAATCGCGACGCTCAATAGATGGGTGATTTATCGGATACGGAAGGATAATTTGTTATGACAAAAGCAATCAAGAAAGATACCATTCACGCCGGTGGAATTGACATTGGTATTTACACAACAGATTTCAAAAATGAATATATATCACTCACAGATATAGCGAAATACAGAAGTATTCAACCTTCGATTACCATTATGTTAAACGTCGTGCTGTTTGGCAAAACTGCACGATTTAGCTGCACGTCAGTTGAATGTATTAGATTCGGTGAATTTGGAGGATTTGCCGCAGTTGCCAGATATTAAAAAAGAATAGTAAACCATTATTAGCAAGAAAAGGCTGATGTAATCTCTTATTGGACTACATCAGCCTACGTGTTAGCTATAGATTATTTCAGCGTTCACAACTTCTCTCGCTCGTTGGACGGCGTTATTCATCTTGCGAACCCATAGCATTTGATTGGTGGCTTTGAGTTGTTCGGTGCAGCCTTCTTCTTTGGCGAAAGATTGCACGAGCTCGTTGTATATCTTCTGTGCCTGTTCGTCAATGTCGGCAAGGTATTCGTTCAGTTTGCATTTTGTGAGCATATTGGTATATAAAATCGGGCGGCATCGTTTGATATAGCGAAGGTGTTGTTGTCCCCATAAACCGATAGGTCGTTTATCCTGTTCGGGAAGCGTTAAATTGGGAAGTAAATAATCTCCCTGCTGTGTGTATGTAATCTCCATTGTCAGACCTCCTTGACCTTGACTTTCTTGACTTTGGCTTTTGTAAGCTTGATTAGCAGCTCGTCGATGATATCGGTGTACTTGCCCTGTGTTATAAGGTCATTCCTCAAATCAATCAAGCTGTTGATAACCGTGCGCCGTTCATTGGGTGTTAAATACAGGTGGTATTTTGGATTTCTAATTCGCTGTCCTCCTTTAAAAAATCTTCATACGGCGTATCATTGTTCACAAAGGTATCAAGGATAAGCTTGTGCCTAATCTGAAACCAACCATAAAGCTGTCGAGTTCCGACTGAGCTAAAATGCTATTAGAAGTGTTGATGAATGAAAGAAATGCTTTCTTTTCATCACCGGTCAGCTTTTCGGTCAGGAGTGCTTCACTTTCTGAGAGAATAGTAATCTGCTTTTCAGATAGCTGCCGTTCTTAAACCTCGTGCCTGCGGATCAATATTGCCGTAGTATAACTCTTTAATAATGTTTTTCATCTGTAATTTCTCCGATTACGTTATTATTGTACGGAGAAATTGAATAAATCACAAATGTGCGAGCGAGAAATGTGTGCAACTACCGATAAAACCTGAATTTTTCATAAATCCGTTATGAACACTCGTACCAAACAACAAAGGGTATCAATACAAAACAGTATTGATACCCTTTGTTCTTATATTCAGCAAATGAACATCTTGTCTTTAATTATGTATAGTTTTGCAATTAATAACAAAACAGTCAAAGCAAAAACTTTAACTGACTGTTATTGTTAAATCCGCTTAAAAAAGATAGAATACAAAATATGATAAAATAAATACCGTATTTGTATATTTTACTCCGCTATTTCTTCTGATTCATCTCGGTAATTTCCAAATTTAAAAACAAAGCTGATTTCGGAACAATTTGTATTAAAACTTACCAAACATTCGGCATCAATATCATTGTCAAACGAATAATCTAAAAACAGTTCGTTAAAGTCAACATTATCGTAAAAATCAGCATTTATATTTTTTGCGTCAAAATACTTTCCAAGCCCTTTAGCAAAACTGTTCGCTGATATTGTTCGTTTTTAATTAAACAACGCTTTTGAATTTACAGAGCTTATATTTAAAATTAAATATCATATGTGACTCATCGTCCATAACAAAACTGATCATCCAAGTCCCATTCCGGCACCGCCTGTTTTCTTGCTCTTGAAATTAAATAGACAATAAGCTTTATATTTTATAAATATACCATAAATTTAAACGGCATAATATATTTTATATGTAAATATTGCAATAATATAAATTAAATGCTATAATATCAAAAGTAATCATAAAGGAGGAGAATATGAAAAAGTCATTCAAATGTATATCATTAATGCTTTCTTCATTGCTCATTCTCGGCTGCGGTTCTACTGCGTTTTCTGCCGCCACTGTTGAAGATAACGAATCCGTTAAAGCTATTTACGAAAAGATTGAGGAAGGCAGAACCGTTTTATACGACGAAAACAAGAACGAAATTCCTGTTGAAAAACTTAATAACGATACTGAAAATATAAGCAAAAAACTTCCGCAAAAATATGACTTGCGAGATTACGGCAGAGTATCGAAGGTTAAAAATCAGGGTTCCGAGGGATATTGCTGGGCATTTGCATCTGTAGCATCAATGGAATCGAGTATTCTCTCGCAAAATGACCTAAAAAGCAAGCTCGGAGAAAATCCGCAAGACACTATTGACTTATCAGAGGCAGGACAAACCTGGTACATACATTCAGGCATAGTTGACAAGTCATCTCCTTTTTACGGCGATTACATAGACGATTCGTCAAAAGGCAGTAACGGAGGCACTTCCGATACTCTTGCCATCTCGCTTAACTCGGGGTTTGGTACATATCCGCAAAGTCTTTGCCCTTACAATGAAGTGAAGAAAGGCTTTTCAGAAACCCTTAGATATTATTCAGACTACAGACTCAAGGACTACAGTGAAATAAGCAATAACAAAGATACTTTAAAATCAAAGATTGTGTCAAACGGTGCCGTTACCGTTTACTATCCAAGCATTACCGACTGCTATTCTTCCGACTACGCAAACTATTACAGCGATAATACCTGCATTGGAATCGGAGATTCGCATTTAATAGTCGTTGTCGGCTGGGACGATAATTACAGCAAAGATAATTTTACCGGTAAGTCAAGCCTTCAAATGACGGTGCATGGCTGTGCAAAAACAGTTGGGTGAGCATTACGGCAATGATGGTTACATTTGGATTTCTTACGATACAACCAATCTTGCTTTTTCTCAATATATAATGCAAGACAACAATGCTTATGACAACGAATATCAGAACTGCTTTGTCACTCAAGGGTACGGTTACAATTATGAAGGTGCAGCAAATGTATTTACCGCCCAATCCGACGAACAGTTAAAACAAATCAGTTTCAAAACCTTGGGTGCTTATGATTATACCGCCTCTGTTTATGCACTTAATGCTGATTTTGATAACCCAAAAGACGGCAGACTTCTCACTGCTTTCAGCGGGAAAATTGAGAATAACGGCGTACATTACATAGATGTAAAAGATCAAGTTTACCTTACATCGGGTGAAAAATTTTCGGTTGTAATTGAGTCAAACAACGATTCAAGCTATATGTCTTTTTCGAGTTCTTTACTTACAAATCAGAATTGCAAAGAAAATAATTCCTATATACTTAGCCATAACCAATGGAGTGATGCATATAATCAGCCTGATATTTCAAGGGCATATGCCTCTATAAAAGCTTTTACTTCCGATTTAGATAACAGTGAAGTTACAGAAAATCTAAAAAAGGCCGTTTCAGATGCCGAAAACATAGATAAAAGCAAAATCTCCTCCGAGAAATACGCAAATCTTCTGAATAATCAGATTGAAGCGTCAAAATCCCTTTTAAGCAATTCATCTTGCTCTGTTCAAGATATGAACAATGCTGTTATCCTTTTAAAATACTATGAAGAAAAAGCCGTTGACGCTCCTTATGAAATAAGCAGTATTGACGATTACTTTACACTTATTGAAATTTGCAATAATTACGGCTATATTCCGGAAAAAATAAATCTAAATACCGACCTAGATTTCGCCGATTATGATAAAGAAGTACCACCGCTATGCAACAGCGACGGTTATTTCAGTTCTGTATTTTACGGAAATAATCATACAATCAAAAACATTAAAATCGGTTCAACCAAAAATGAATTGAACAATATCAGCGGATTCTTCGGTTCTTTGCAAGGTGCAAAATATATGATTTAACAATAGAAAACGCAAATGTCGCACCTGCAATGTTAGCGGTGTGCTCAGTGCTTACGCTAAATATGCCGCTATTTTAAACTGCACTGTAAAAACAGCACTCGTAAATTATAACTACTTTTCCGATACTCAATCATCGGGAGCAATATGCGGTGAAGCGTGGTACTCAAGCGTTTCATACTGCAATGTTGAGGGCAATACAATATACGGCAAATACGCAAGTGAATTTGCTTTTTCCGTACAATCAATTTACGGTTACTGCACTCAAAAAAGCAACAAAGTTTATGCAACAAAATCATTGTCTGTATTTGATGAGGCAAACTCAAAGATGAGTAACCTCTACTTTATTCCTGCTCCGGCAAACAGTGATATTTTTATTGAAATGCGGGACAATTATGTACGAGTTTCGTCATTACTGCATAGCGTAACAAGCTGCAGTTCAGATACGGTCAGCGTAGAAAAATCAGGTGATTATTATTACATTGATAAAAGCACTCTCAACGATGACGATTTTGTACTTGTGAACATCGATTATAAAGACAGTAACAATGATTACAATTATACGGTTGACCTAAGTGACAAGTCATTGATTCTTATTTCAATTAATTATACAGTGTCAGAAACTCTTGAAATCCCTTCCACCTATCTTGGACGACAGGTGAAAAATTTATCCTCATCTATATTTGTAACAACAGATACAAGCAATGTTAAAACCCTTATTTTACCCGATAGCCTTACAACTCTCGATAATACAAATATTAAACCGATTTACACTCTTGAAAATCTTGTGATCGGAAACGGAATTACAGAAATCCCCGACAGTTTTGCAAACTATATGAATAATCTTGAAAATGTAAAGCTCGGTAACAATGTAACCAAAATCGGCAAAGATGCATTCTGTGGATGCGCAAGACTGACAGAGATAAAAATTCCCGACAGTGCAAAATACATAGACGATTATGCATTCATCGGTTGTTCTTTTAATAAAGTATTAATCGGCAAGAATGTTGAATACATAGGTGATGAAGCGTTTGGATATTTCGATTATATTTTATCAAACAAAGGAAATTCAAATATATTGAACCCATATTATGTAATCAACGGTTATTCCTCTACCGCAGCCGAAAAATACGCAAAAGAAAACGGAATTAAGTTTATAGACCTTAATAATCAACCCGCTGATACAGAACAAACTTATACATATATAAGCGACCTTGTTGCAGGGACATCAATCTTGACAATAAGATTGATGTAACGATGTTACTCTTTTGCAAAACTATTCAGCCGGCAATGCTGAATTCAACGATTTTCAGTACAAAAATTCAGCTGTTACCCACTACATCACATCAATTACAATTAATAATGTAACCGAAATTCAGCGTTACCTTTCAGGATATATTGATACTCTTGAAATTTACAGCGTAGGTTAATTAAAAAATATATGCACCTGTAAGCCGCATGATTTACAGGTGCATTTTTTACAATTAAGTAATACAATAAATTTCCGTAAAACACAAAACAGACCGCTGGCAAACGGTCTGTTCTGTATTGTGTGTTTTATGAAAATGAAGCCCGTTCGTAACAGGCACATTTCAACAATGTTACAGTAACTATATATAGTTACTACTTTAATATTATACCGAAAATCGCCATAAAATCAAGTGTTATTTGCTGTATTTGTAGGAATCGTAAGCCAAAAAGGCAAATTGCACATAATTTGCGAGTAAAGTTTGTTTATTAATTTTCGAGGCTTTTTTAAAGTTTGACCAAAACAAACAAATATTCTTTGATTTATGTCAGAGTTTTTAGATTTTTTAAAAACTGTACTTACAAAAGCAAAATAAAAAGCACCGTGTAAAAACGGTGCTTAAAATACTGATTATAGATTAGTCAGCTGTGTATGGGAGCAAAGCAAGGTGTCTTGCACGCTTAATTGCAACTGTAATTTCACGCTGATTGTTTTGCACAAGTACCTGTTACACGGCGAGGAAGGATCTTACCTCTCTCTGACATATAACGACGAAGACGAGCGATGTCTTATAATCAATGTGTTCAACCTTATCAACGCAGAAACCGCAAACCTTCTTGCGAGCTTTTCTACCACGGTTAATTGGTCTGTCAGCCATTGTGAGAACTCCTTTCAATGAATTATATTATAATTCAGTTAAATTTAAAATGGTAAATCATCATCAAGCGGCATATCCTGAAAATCTGAATTTGAACCGCTCTGATATGACTCAGCAGGAGACTGTGCCTGCTGGTATGGAGCCGAGCCGTAAGACTGGTTAGAGCCATAAGACTGTGCGCCATATGATTGATTGTTGCCGTAAGACTGATTATTGTATCCGTTAGCATTACTGTCACGGCGTTCGCCTGTGAAGCTAACATTGTCTGCAACAATCTCTACTACATAACGGTTAGAACCGTCTTTTGCCTGGAACGAACGACTCTGGAGCTGTCCGTCAACAGCAATCATAGAACCCTTGCTGAAATATCTGCAAACAAATTCAGCAGTCTGACGCCAGCAAACAATATTGAAAAATCCGCCTTGCGTTCTTCACCGCTCTTTACATATGAACGGTCAACCGCAATACTGAAAGATGTTACGCTGACACCGTTAGGGGTTGTCTTAAGTTCCGGATCGCAGTTAATCTGCCCATTAAAACCACTCTGTTAAGCATTTTTAAGTTCCTTTCGTGTTTGAGGAATAACCCCTACAAAGGTTCATTCGTAAATTATTCTTCTTCTTTTTTGATGATGATTGAACGCATTACACCGTCTGTAATCTTGTAGATACGGTCGAGCTCTGCAGGGAACTCTGCTGTGCTTTCAAAATCAAAGAGAACATAGTAGCCTTCGCTCTCCTTGTTGATAAGGTAAGCAAGCTTTCTCTTGCCCCATTCGTCAACATTCTTTAAAGTGGCATTGTTTTCGATGAGAGCTTGAATTTCTCTACTACCTTCTGAACGTTCTCTTCGCCGTTCTTAAGAGAAACTACCATTACTGTCTCGTAATTAGCTGTTACTGCCATTATATTGCACCTCCTTCTGGACATTATGGCGGCTTTCGCCGCAAGGATGTTATACTCTTTGTATTGCATAACAAAATTATTATACCATTATTTTTGCTTTTGTCAATATTTGAAATCAAAAAATTCGGAAAAAATCCGCAATTTTTCTTTGACTATTGACATTTTACCTCCTTATGGTAACATATTATTAAAGTACAGGAGGCAAGTATGACAAAAGTAAAAATTTGCGGACTTAAAAATCAGACCGATATAAAATGTATTAACACACTCTCCCCCGATTTTGCAGTTTGTAATGTTCTTTGAGAAAAGTCACAGGAATATTTCTGTCCAAACGGCGCAGGAATTGCTCGCTTTGCTTGACAAAAATATAAAGAGCGTTGCCGTTACCGTATCACCGACCGAAGAACAGCTTGAGCAGATTTATAACCTTGGGTTTGACTATGTACAGATACACGGCAATATAACCGACGAAGTCTAAAGAACAGCAAAACTCCGATAATCAGAGCAATAAATGTCAGCGGAACAGACAGCTTGACCGACCTTGATAATTACAAAAATGTAAAAGGCATTTTATTTGATTCGGCAGTACCCGGCAGCGGCAAGAGTTTTGACTGGTCTATGCTTGAAAAACTCCCGAAAAACCAAAAAATGCTTTTCCTTGCAGGTGGACTTACAGCCGACAATGTAGCCAAAGCCGTTGCTCAGCTGCGCCCCTTTGCGGTAGATGTCAGCTCAGGCGTTGAGCTTGCCGACAAATCGGGCAAGGATTTTGACCTTGTCAGAACATTTATTGAAAATGCGAGAAATTCTAAATAATCACAAATAATCAAACATTATTCAAATCCACTTAAATATAATTACAAACAGGTGACTGAAATGAAAGAACACAATTATAAAATGAACATATCGCAGGCAGAATTTTTTAATATTTCTCGGCAATCACACCCTGAAAGATATGCCGCTTTCAAACCTAAACAGAAACACCGCAAGCGATACAACACTTTACGGCTCTGTAAACGGTAAATCCGCAAAACTCTGTCCTCACCCTGCCGACAAATACAAGCCTTTTAATCCGATAAATGAAATTACAGCCGAAGAGCGTGGAACTCAGCTTGATGTATGCGTTAAATCTTACACAAACAAAAAAGATATAATATTTTGGATCGGTTTTCTTGTAATGGTTACGGTTTCAACCTGCCTTGTCCTTTTCCTAAGCTATCCCGAAATCTATACAGAACTGCCGTTTATATGGTTTTTGCCCGTATTCGATATAATTGCTGTTTCACTGTTATTCGGCTTTATGATAAAAAGCAACAAAAATGTTTTCTTTAAACGCTTTGAAAAGATTTTCAAGGACTACATAGTGCAATAAAAAGTAGGTTCTATGGTAAATTTTATAAAATCAAAATTTAGTTCAACCCTTTTTAAAAGGTGCTGTTTTGAGCAGAGCCAACAAAAGGCAAGTGTAAGTTTAAAAAGGAAATAATTAAATAACTTATTTTGCCAAGTACAAATTTTATTAGAAAAATATAAGTTAGAGGTTCCAAGGTCACTGACCTTGGTCGTCTAAGGAAAAGGGTACTTAAGGGGAAAGGGACTCGAAATCCCTTTCCCCTTAAGCGTGCTTTCTTTTGGAGCTTTTCTTTTC
>ENA-OQCN01000339-OQCN01000339.1-human-gut-metagenome-genome-assembly--contig:-NODE-339-length-25087-cov-4.432292_pt1 | contig 25087 bp, 30 predicted proteins | sample MGYA00242497_ERZ504576 | MGnify/ENA primary metagenome ERZ504576 (study PRJEB26092, sample SAMD00036296) | human gut metagenome | host: Homo sapiens | study: EMG produced TPA metagenomics assembly of... | reverse complement strand
TGTCTCCACCACCACTGGTAACTGAAGAAATGCAGAACGCTTAATACTCGACAGTGCGGAATCCACAAATACAAAGGAGAATGTTCTGGTGTATTAAGGGAAGAAGGGGCAAGAGCAGTCCTTACACCAGCCAAAGAAAATGTTCGTCAGAACGGCAGACGTATGAAAGAACCCGAAGAACCGATGTTTACAATTACTGCAACCGATCGTCATGGCATCTTGTATCACGGCAGAATAAGAAGGTTAGTTCCGAGGGAATGTCTGCGACTGCAGGGTTATTACGACTGGCAGATTGATAAGATCATAGACAGCACTTCTGACGCACAGCTTTATAAACAGGCTGGAAACGGAGTAACTGTCAATGTTATCGAGGCAATTGGCAGATTGTTACAAAAGGCAGACTCCGAACTTAACACACAGAAAGTGTCTGAGAAAGGAATCCATTAGGCATGATCGGAATAAAAGACCAATACTTTGGCACAGAAATCGAAATGACAGGGATTACCAGACAACGTGCTGCAGAAGTTGTTGCTGAAATGTTTGGAACAGAAGCATATTATGACGGCACTACTTATGGAGTCTGGTCAGTGATAGATCTGGAAGGAAAAAAGTGGAAATTTATGTCTGATGGGAGCATTTATACACAACGGAAAGTATACGGTCGAATTGTAGACGCAGGTGGAGAATATTCAACAGAAATGGTATCACCGAAATTATCCTATGATGAAATGGGAAAGTTACAGGAAGTAGTACGATGTCTGCGACAGCATGGAGGTTTTGTAAATGAGTCCTGTGGTCAGCATGTTCATGTAGATGCATCGAATCATACACCGCAGAGTCTGAAAAATGCACTGACAATTATGTATGCAAAGGAAGATATCCTGTTCAAAGCACTGAAAGTGCAGGAGAGAAGAGCAAATAGTTATTGTCAGAGGGTGCGACCGGAGGTATTGGAGAAAATCCGAAAAATACCAAATAAATCAATCACAATGGACCGAGTAAGAAATGTCTGGTATGGAGGCAGGGATGGAAGTCATACCCATTATGATCATACCCGTTATTATGCTCTGAATCTTCATGCTGTGTTTTCCAAGGGAACTTTGGAATGGCGTTGTTTTGAAAGCACACTACATGCAGGAAAGGTGAGAGCAAATATTACACTGGCATTAGCCATTTCCGCACAGGCAATCAATCAGAGATCGACACAGATGAAAAAGACACTGATATCAGAAAACCCGGCATTTACATTTCGTACATTTTTATTGAGACTTGGGTTAATTGGAGACGAATATAAAATGTTCGAAAACATCTGCTGGCAAATCTGGATGGTGATCTTGCGTGGAGATATGATAAAAGCACGTATGAGTGTCTGAAGAAAAATCAAAGGACAGAAGGAGTCAGATAGAGGTGAGAAAAAATGAAAGATAGATATTACTTCGCTTATGGCAGCAACATGAATCTGGAGCAGATGAAGTACAGGTGTCCGGCTGCGGAAGTTGTGGAAAACGTCCGGCTTGAAAATTATCGGCTGGCATTTCGGGGAAGGGCTCCGGGCAATGGGGTAGCAACGGTTCTGCCGGAAAAAGGAAGCTATGTCGAAGGAGTCTTATGGAAAATCACAGAAGCGTGTGAGAAGAGTCTGGATTTTTATGAAGGATTCCCAAGTTTTTATGGGAAAGAATCGATTCGGGTAAAAAATCAGGATGGTGTGGAGAAAGAAGTGTTTGTATATATGATGAAGCTCCGCACAAAGATGTTCCGGCAAAGCCATCGAAATTTTATCTGGATGGAATTCTGGAAGGATGTAAGGATAACCAGATTCCAACGGAGTCTGTCATGGAAGCGGTAAAACGTACCAGACAGGAAGTAAAAAAAGAAAAAATCGATATGCAAGATAAAACGTACCGCAGAGGAAACATCTTCTGCGGTATTTTACTGAAAAAATCTATTTATAATAGGAAGGAAAAGCACATGAAGGTTAGAAAATTAAAGACCAGAATTGCTGCTTTTGGACTGGCTGTCCTGATGGGCATCAGTACCTTGAGCAGTGCGAATGCGTTTGCGGCCGAACAGACAGGCTCGGAACAGCAGACGGAAGTACAGGCATCTGAACAGGCAGTAACAAGCCAGAAAGATACATCAGTTACAGCAGATGATATCACAAAAGCAGTTTCAGATGATACATTTGCAGTGGAAACCAGTATGGAAGGAATCCATTATGATGCAGAAAAAGAAGATGTTACGCTTGTAAGTATCAAAGATGAGAATGGTGGAGAGTATCATTCAGACAAAGCAGGAACATATATTGCCACTTATATGGTCGTTCCAAAAGATAAGAGTGACAGCTATACCATCACCCGTAAAGTGACTCTGACGGATACCGAAGGACAGGCACATTCCGAAGAAAATGGTGGAGAGAAACAGAAGTCAGATACAGAATCTGAAGATGATTCGGATTCGCCTGTGCAGAACTACACAGATGTAGAAATTGAAACATCCGAAGAAGATGCATCTGCACAGGCAATCAAAGAACTGAAAGAGGACATCGAAGAGGGAAATGTGATGGTATTGTCTGCGGCTGAAAGAGCTACAAGCAGCGGTTCCACAGTTACATTGACAAAGGGGAGAACTATTTATTATCCAAGTTATATTGGAAATTATCTTACTTGCCTGTTTACAGTCAATGGAAAAATTGCATACTGCCTTCAGTCCCAGAAAGCATCCCCACCGAGTGGAAGTTATGTAGCACAGGTACTGGACAGCAATAAAAATCTGCAGAAAGTCCTTTATTATGGTTATGGCGGGGCAGGAGATCTGACAGGAAGTTATCTGTCTGGAAAAACGGAAGATGAAAAGTATGTGTATACACACATTGCAGCCAGCTATGCTTATGCAGGAGAAGCCGGATTTACAGGGTGTAATTATAATGACCTTGTAAATGCAGGGGTTATCGCATATATCAATTATCTGTTTGGACAGGAAGAACCGCCAAAAGGTGAACTGAGCCTTTCAAGCACAAAGCTGAATGCAGTACGGGATGGAAACATCCAGAAAACACCAAATATCACACTGTCTGGAGATCACAGAAACTATGTGACACTGAGTGTACCAGAAAATGTGACAGCACATAATCTTTCCAAAGGAACAAGTGTTACAAATGGAAAAATCCAGATTTATGGTGGAGATACATTCTATCTGTCCGCAGATTTATTACTGACAGGCAGTTATGCTTCCGGCAACTTATATGGTTCTGTCGGAAAGACATGGAGAACACTGGTGTTGACAACCGGAGATTCCAAGCAGGATATCGGTGTATTTGAAAGCGAAACAGCAGCGCCGGTAAGCTTCAGTGTACAGTGGCTGAATATGACACGCATTGAACTTATGAAGAAAGATGTCAATACACAGAATCCACTGTCAGGAGCAGTTTATGGTATTTATACTGATAAGAAGTGTGAAAATCTGCTGATGACAATGTCAGCAACCGGAACAGACGGAAAAGCAGTCAGCGATTATTTTGATTCTGCACTGAAAACAGTGTACGTGAAAGAGATCACTGCTCCGACAGGATACAAACTGAATACAGAAGTATATAAAGTGGCTGTTACTGCCGGAAAGACAATGACTGTAACAGCAACAGATGAGAGAGTCACCGGAAAGGTGAAAATCGCAAAGATCGATAAAGAAACACTTGCATTTAAAGCGCAGGGGGACAGTGTTCTTCGTGGTGCTGTGTATGGTCTGTATGCAAAAGAGGACATCGTGCATCCGGATGGCACAACAGGGGTTCTGTATAAACAGGACAGCCTGATTGCACAGGGAGTCATCGGAGATGACGGAACACTGGAATTTTCAGAATTATACCTTGGAGAAATGTATGTAAAAGAAATCACTCCACCGGAAGGATATACACTGGATACTACCAAATATGAGGTATCCGTAACTTATGAAGGTCAGGATGTTGCCGAAGTGACAAGAGACCTTACGGTAAAAGAGCAGGTAAAGAAACAGGCATTCCAGTTAATCAAAATCAGTGAAGATGGAGAGCAGACAGAAACAGACCTGGTTGCAGGAGCAGGATTTAAGGTATATCTGATCAGCGACCTGACACAGGTAAAAAATGGAAAACTGAAGCCAGCCAATGGAGAAAGCTATACAGCAAGCGATTTCAAAAATTATGACTTCAGCAAAGAGCAGGTTGCAGTTACTTACGAGAATGGAACAGCCGTACCAGTACCAGAACTGATCACTGATACAAAAGGATATGCAGTCAGCCCGGAACTGCCGTATGGAAGTTATGTTGTAGTGGAAAGTACTACCCCTGAGAATTTGAAAACCATTGATCCATTTGTTGTAAATGTGGAAAATGACAGCAGAGAGCCAATGCAGTGGAGAGTATTTGATGACCGCCCGTTTGAATTTTTGCTGAAAATTGTAAAGAAGGATGCACAGACTGGAAATACTGTTTTAAAGGCTGGTGCTTCTTATAAGATTTACGATGTGACAAATAAGAAATATGTGGAACAGGTTGTTCAGTATCCGAAGAAAGAAAAGATCAGTGTATTCGAAACAAACGAGGAAGGATATCTGATCACACCGCAGAAACTGAAGTGCTCTACCTACCGAATCGAAGAAGTGAAAGCACCGGAAGGATTTGTAAGACAGGGAAGCGAGGAGTCCCTGTATGATGGAACAACGATTATTTCACCATTAGAACAGACTACAAAAGGAACATATAAAGAAAATCCACAGAGTGGTATTGTAATTACAGTATCCTCAAACACTGCACATCAGATTGATCCAGATACAGGAGCTGCGATTGTAGAGGTAGAACAGAAAAACGATGAACAGGTAGGAAGCCTGCTCCTGACGAAAAAGGGAGAACAGCTTACCGAAGTAACCGGAGATTCTGTTCTGGCAAAAGTAAAAGCACTGGTTTCAAAAGTAAGAAATGCCGTATCTGGAAAAGAAGAAACAGGTATTTATAAAGGCTTTAAATATGAAGAAACCGGAGTAGAAGGCGCTGAATTCGAAATATATGCCAAAGATACCATCTATTCACCGGACGGAGCAAAGGACGAAGCAGGAAATCCAGTTGTCCGATATGAGAAAGATGACCTGGTAGCCAAACTGACTACAGATGAAAATGGAACAGCAGTTATCAACAATCTGCCACTGGGAACTTATTATCTGAAAGAGGTTGTGGCAGGAGAGAATTTTGTCCTGAATACCGAGCAGAAAGAATTTACCCTGACAGCCGAGGATGATACACAGGCAGTTGTTTATGAAGGTGTTACCTATAAAAATGAAAGACAGAAAGTTTCCGTATCAGTAGAAAAGAAAGATGCTGTCACAGGCGAAAAGCTGGAAAGTGTTATTTTTGGACTGTATGCTGCGGAAGATATCGTTTCTAATCAGGGAGAAGTTCTTGTAGAGAAGGATACCCTGCTGGAAAAGAAAGCAACCAATAAGAACGGAAATCTGACTTTTGACAGTGACCTCCCACATGGAAAATATTATGTCAAAGAGGAAGTCAGAAAAGCCGGATATCTTCCGAACGAGGAAGTATGGAAGGTAGATGCATCCTACGAAAACCAGAATCTTGAAAAGATTGTACTGAGTAAAGAAGTTGAGAACCAGCCGACCGAGACACGTATCACCAAGACAGATGCGACTACCGGAAAAGAGCTGGAGGGAGCAAAACTTCAGGTGATCGACAAAGACGGAAATGTCGTGGAAGAATGGACCAGTACCAAAGAAGATCATGTGATTTATGGTCTGCCGGAAGGAACTTATACTTTGCATGAAGAACTGGCTCCTTATGAAGACGGCTATGTGTCTGCCAGCGATGTGACCTTTGAAGTCAAAGAAGATGGAAGTGTGACAAAGGTTGAAATGAAAGACGAATATTCCAAAGTGGAAATTTCCAAAACAGACATTAGCACAGGGAAAGAACTGGAAGGGGCAAAGCTTCAGATCATCCGAAAAGACGGAACTGTTCTGGAAGAGTGGATCACGGACGGAAAGCCACATTCTGTTGCGAAGCTTCCGGTCAATGAGGAACTTACCTTGCGTGAGATCACAGCACCGGATGGGTATGAGATTGCCGAAGATGTTACATTTACATTGAAAGATACGATGGAAGTGCAGAAAGTAGAAATGAAAGATGCCAGAACACCGGAGAAAACAACCGAAAAGACCAATGCACCAAAAACAGGGGATAACCAGAAAGTGTGGGCATTTGTCTTGCTTGCACTGGCATCTGCCGGAACAGTTACAGGAGTGACTGTGTACCGCAGAAAGAAGTCAAGAATGACAGAAAATAAAGAAGAAACAGAAGAAAAATAAAAGAAGAATAACTGGATAAATCAATCCGGCAGGGCAGGAGATGTGCATCAGGCAGCTCCTGCCTTGTCTATCTTGCCATGCATTCGTAAGTAAAGATTTGCTAGTGGCAGGACTTGTAGATATAAGGAGAAGAAAAATGAAACGTTATTATACAGCAGAATCAGTAACAGAAGGACACCCGGATAAAGTATGTGACCAGATCGCAGACGCAATCTTAGATGAATGCCTGAAACATGATCCGTCTTCAAGGGTTGCATGTGAAGTGCTTGCGACAAGAGGAAATGTGTTTGTGGCAGGAGAAATCAGCAGCGGATATGAGCCGCCAGTGTTTGATGTGATCCGAAAGGTTCTGGGGGAATGCGGATATTGTACAGATGGAATAGAAATGGATACATTTGTACACCAGCAGAGTCCGGATATCGCAAAAGCAGTGAGTGTATCAAAAGAATTCCGGGACAACAATGGAAAAAAGGGAAGAGACAGAAGCCGGGGAGCTGGAGATCAGGGCGTTATGGTCGGTTATGCGTGTGACGAAACCGCACAACTTATGCCAATGCCTATCGTCTTGGCACACCGAATCACCCGTGAACTTTCGGCTTGCAGAAGAAGCGGATATATCAAAGATATCTTTTCGGATGGGAAAGCACAGGTAACCGTAGAATATGAAGATGGAAAGCCAGTGAGACTGGAAAGTGTTGTTGTTTCCTGCCAGCATGGTGCAGAAAAGAGCCTGAAGAAGTTAGATGCCGAAATCAGAGAGAAAGTGCTTCGCTCAGCACTCAGATTACTGCCGCCGGATGAGGATACGAAGATTCTGATCAATCCGTCAGGAAAATTTGTGTGTGGAGGGTTTGATGCAGATACCGGACTGACCGGAAGAAAGCTGATGGTGGATACTTATGGAAGTATGGTTCCGCATGGCGGCGGTGCATTTTCAGGAAAGGACTGTTCGAAAGTAGACCGTTCGGCAGCTTATATGGCAAGGTATATCGCAAAAAATATAGTAGCTGCTGAGTTTGCAAGCAAGTGTCAGGTGTCTCTGGCTTATGCAATCGGAGTAGCAGAGCCGGTTATGATTGAGGTGGATACCTTTGGTACAGGGAAAGTGTGTGCGGATGATTGTCTGGCGGCAGCAATCCCACTGGTGTTTGGAGTGACACCTGTTCAGATCATGGAATCCCTTCGACTGAACCGTCCGATTTTCCGGCAGACGGCAGTTTTTGGTCATTTTGGAAGAAAGGAGTTTCCTTGGGAGCGGACGGATAAGGTACTGGCTCTTCAGGATGCAATTCTGTAATGCCCTGGGTAACGGAAGAAGAGATTCAGGCAGCAAAAAATATGACTGCGTATGAGTATTTGCGGACGCATCAGGCACAGCGGTTGCAAAAGACAAGAACCAGAAATGAATGGCAGTTGACGGACCATAACAGTTTTAAAATCAATGAACTGTCCAGCAAATGGCATTGGAAATCCAGAGATATCGGTGGCGTGTCCGCACTGCGGTTCCTGATTGAAGTAGATGGAATGAAATTTACAGATGCCGTAAAACTGTTGTGCGAAGAGGGTCCGTCTTTTATTCCGACACAGTCTGCGAAAAAGGAAAAACCACCCTTTAAGCTGCCGGAGAGATATTGTAATTGCAGACGAATCAGGCTTATTTAAACCACAGAGGAATCAGCGATGAAGTGATCACGTATTGCATTTCGCATGAAATCCTTTATGAAAGTGTCCCGTACCATAACGCTGTTTTTGTTGGAAAAGATGAATCCGGAAAAGCAAGATATGCATTCCTGCGAGGAATCTATGAAAAAAACGGGAAAGGATTCAAGATGGAGCAGACCGGGAGTGAAAAAAAGTACAGCTTTTGTATTCCACCTGAAAGAGAAACAAAACGAGTTGTCGTATATGAAGCGTGTATTGATGCACTGGCCCACATGACACTGGAAGAAGGAAAGAGGGATAAATATCGTCTTTCCCTTGGAGGAATCGCTGCTCCGAAAGAAAACACACAGATACAGAGTGAACGTTTTAAAAAGCTGCCGGATGCACTGGAAGAGTTTCTGAAGAACCATCCGGAAATCAAAGAAATTGAAATCTGCACCGATAATGACTTTGCCGGGAGATGGGCGAAAGAACAGATGAAAAAACATTACGAGGGAACGTATCAGATTATTTGCAATCTGCCGGAAAAAGAAGGGGCAGATTATGCAGACCTTGCGAAAGAAAAAAAGCAGACAAATAAATGCAGGGACAGACCATTAGAAAGAAGGTGATAGAGAATGGAAGAAAAAGGAACGATGCACGTACATCTGTTGACGGAGCTGACTGGAAATCTTTATTCAGAAGAATCCGAATGGGAAGAAGAGTGGTCGGAGAGTGATGAATATGGAATGCCATTAGATGGAACAGAACTTGCCGATTATGAAGAAGTCATCCGAGAAGAACTGGAACGCTATGGGGAAGATGATCTCATGCAGTATTTTGACGGAAGTGAGTCCATTCAGGAAAAGATACAAAGTGCAGTTGTTACGATAGAAAACAAAGACGGAATCCTGTACGGCTGTACCAAACTGGAATTAAATGAATTTTTAAGTCAGGAAGAACTACAGGAATTCACCGAATACATTACAGGGCAGTACAGTGACGGGTGGGGTGAAGGATTTGAACAGAGGGATATCAAGGTAGATGGTGGAACGATGAATGTGCATTTTTGGCATTCTAATATGGAACAGCCGAAAATGTATGAAAAGAAAACAGAGCAGATTCCGACAAAGCCTGAGAAACAACGTCCCAAGTTACAGCTCCTTGGACATGATGGGAATATTTTTTCCATTATGGGCGATGCCTCAACTCTTTTGAAAAAGAATAAACAGACAGCAGAAGCAAAAGAAATGCGTAAAAGGGTATTGGAAAGTGGGGACTATTACAAAGCACTTTTGATTATCAGCGAATATGTAGAAACTGAGTTGAGTCCGCCGCCCAAAGAAAATAAAAAGACAAAGAAGAAAAATCAGCCGGAACGCTGAGAAAAGAAAGGATGATGCCTATGACAAATGGCCTGAGTTTGGAAGAACTTATGAAAGAGGGAACATACCCGGAGGAATATACTGAAGGGGAAAACTGGAAAATATTACATGGAGATACATTAAAACTGGTCAAAGCATTCCAGCCGGGAATCTTTGATGCAGTTATTACCGATCCGCCGTATGCATCCGGTGGAACAAAACAGAATGAAAGAAATCGTACTACAAATCAGAAATACAGCAGTATGAGTGCTGCCAATGCACTTCCGGATTTCGATGGGGATAACAAAGACCAGAGATCTTGGACGCACTGGATGGCTGAATGGCTCTATGATGTGCGGAAAGCCTGCAAGAAAGGTGCTCCGATCTGTCTGTTCATTGACTGGCGTCAGTATCCATCGATTACCGATGCATTGCAGTGGGCAGGATGGATATGGCGAGGAACAGCGGTGTGGGATAAGGGAAACTCCCGTCCACAGAAAGGCCGTTTCCGCCAGCAGGCTGAATATATTGTGTGGGGCAGTAACGGACCGATGCCGATCAACCGTCCGGTATCTTGTCTGCCGGGCGTCTTCCGATATGGCAATCCGCAGAACCGGATTCATGTGACAGAGAAACCGTTGCAGCTTATGAAAGATGTTATCCAGATTTGTGAACCGGGAGGGCTGATCCTGGACCCGTTTGCCGGAGCAGGAACAACTGTCCTTGCAGCGGTTATGACAGGTTATCGTGCAGTGGGAATTGAGGTAACAGATGCCTACTACAAACTGGGAAGTGACAGAGTGAAAATTGCATTAGAAGCAGAGCAGAAAGAGGATGAAAAGTAGCCGGGATGTCCAATTGGACATCTTGTTTTTTATAGAGAAGATGAGTGGCATCCAACTGGATGCAGGAAGGAGATGGAGCGTATGGAACAGGCGCTGGCTTATGTGTGCTGTTCAGCAGAAGAAAGCCGGGTAAAAGTGCAGAAATATTGCAGAAAAATCTATGAACTTGGGTATGTACCAATCTGTCCGAGATTTGTATTCTCACCATTCTTGGAAGAGTCTGATGCAGAAGATATGCAGGGATATGGAAGAATGTCCCATATCCTTTTACGGAGATGCCGGATGGTAGTCGTATGTGGGAAAGAAGTGACAGGAACAATGAATACCGAAATCAGTATGGCAGACAGACTCCATATCATTTGTACGACACTTGATGGACTGGTACAGATAAAAGAATCAAAATAAATCAGAATCGAGTCAATCCGGTGCTACAGAAACTGGCGGTACTCGTTTTGCAAGCATAGCGTTTGGATATCCAAACGCACTTTGGGGAGAACCCCAATCCCCCGGACACAGACGGAAATGGAAAGGAAGGATCAAGTCATGTTAAGAAATGGAGTAATGATTGTAATCGCATTGATGAGCGGAGGATTTATAGGAGTGATAGTGACCTGTTGCATGGTTGCAGCGAAAAAATCCGATGAGGATCTTGGCGGTATGATGAAAGAGGAAGAGAAAAAAGAAGGGACGGTGATGCAATGCGAAAACGAAACCATGTGATCCCGGTACGGCTTAATGCAAGGGAAGTCAGGGAACTGAATGAGCAGGTCGAAAGAAGCGGTCTGAGCCGGGAAGAGTTTATGCGTTCGTTGATTTTAGGAGCGCAGGTTCATGCAAAACCCTGTGAGCATCATCCCGAATTGCTCCGAAAGATTGCAGGCTTATGCAACAATGCCAATCAGCTTGCCCATGTTGCCAATGCTTCTGGTATGGCAAGCGAGCAGAGTATTCAGGAAATGCTGCGGCTTACCAAAGAAACATGGCATCTGGTAAAGGAAGAGTGGTAATGCCGGATGGCTTATACAAGTGTTATCCCCGTCCACCGCCTGGACCGTTCTATCGAATATGTGAAAGATAAAGAAAAAAACCACACAGAAAGCGGACTCTCTGGAGCTGCCATCGATTATGCCATGAATCGGACCAAGACGGAACAGGCGGTCTTCGAAGATACCATCGGATGTACCAATGAAAATGCGTATGAAGATATGCTGGCAACGAAAAAGAGATTCCATAAGATGGGCGGTGTAGAAGGATACCATCTGGTACAGAGTTTTGCAGAAGGTGAAGTGACACCGGAACTGGCACATCTCATCGGGCAGGAATTGGCAGACCGGCTCTTAAAAGGACAATTTGAAGTCGTCATAACAACACATCTTAATACCAGACACTATCACAATCATATTGTCTGGAATTCTGTAAGCATGGTGGACGGACATAAGTACCATAGTAATGCCAAGAGTTATTATACGGAGATCCGTAAGATTTCCGATGACCTGTGCAGAAAATATGGTTTGTCTATCATTGAATCCGACCAGAAAAAATCAATCCCTTATGTACAGTGGAAAGCGGAACAGGAAGGGAAACCGACATGGAGAAGTGCGATCCGTCTGGATATCAGGGAGTCTGTACAGGAAAGCTACTCCTGGTCACAATTCTTAAAAGAAATGGAAAAGCGTGGATACACATGGAAACTGAACCGGAAATATGTCGCTTTAAAGGCTCCGGGGATGGAACGGTACATCCGGCTACGGTCTCTTGGAAAAAACTATTCCGAAGAGGAGATCCGTGGACAAATCTTACAGCCAAAAGTAAAACGCATCTATCAAAAGACGGTGCAGATTCCTCCAAAGAGGAAACTGACCGGGATACAGGCATTATATTATTCTTATCTATATCAGATGGGAGTACTGCCAAAAAGACCGAGAAGAAGTCCGTATGCCGTCAGAGAGGATATCCGGAAACTGGATCAGAGGATCGAACAGATTGAGTTTTTAATGAAACATGACATTACAACCAGAGAACAGCTTTCCACATACCGTGAGCCGTTGCAAAAGCAGATTTCAGAACTGATGAAGGAACGCAGAAAGCTCTATCGGAATGGCAGCGAAGACAGCAGAAAAGTACGGTTATCCGAAATCAATGAGGAATTAAAAAATCTCCGAAAAGAAGTCCGTATGACCGTCCGGATTGAAAAGCATTCATTGGAAATCGAAGAAAGACTTCGAAAGGCAGAGGAACAAAACCAGAATGAGAAACGTGTGGAACACAAAGAAAAAGAAAGTCAGGAGGTGAGATAAGTATGAATTACGGAGCAGAACCGGCAGATCAGGTGGTACGGTACAGTCTGGAAGGGATGGAGTATTCGCTGAAGATCACCGGGAATGTAGCAAAGCATGTGGCAGTTTTTATTGCTGCCGCCTTGAAGGACCAGAAAAAGACAAGAGGAAAAACGAGGCTTACCAGAATGCTGAAAGAACAGCGTCCGATGAAATTTTTTACAGTACCGGGTGACAGACTGAAAGAGTTTGCGAAAGAAGCCAAAGCGAGAGGTATCTTATATGTTGTCATCAAGGATAAGGTGAATCCGGACCAGACAGAAGTGATGGTATTTGCCGATGACGCAGCAAAGATGAACCGGGTATTAGACCGTATGAATCTGGACTTTGTAAAAGCAGAATCAGGCTCTATGGTTACAGAAACAGTAGAAAAAGAGACTGCACCGGAACAGGCAGAGAACCAGATGGAACAAGCATCCGGGAGAATGTACGGACAGAAACTGTTGTCCTGCCGGAAGGTAAGATCGAGTTTGAACTGGACGATGCAGAGGATATGTTCCAGATCGGAGACGAGGCTTTCCCGGAAGGAAATTTTACACAGGCGCAGGAGGGGAACGAAAAGAATCGATCCGAACCTTTCTCGCGCAACAGAAATACTTCTTCCGGTCAGGAAACTAGCTGGGAAGAAAAGAATGGAAAACCATCGGTACGGAAAGAACTCGGAGATATCCGCAAGGAACAGGAAGAGAAGCGCAGGAGCCAGACAGACGGAAAAATGCCAGAGAAAGCCGGAAAAAACGCAAGAACATGAAAACGAAAGGCAGGTAATGTATATGGATTTAACAGATATGATTTCAGGTGGAACGGAAGAACAGCCGATTCCTGAACAGAAATTGACTAAGGAAGAATATGCAGCCAAGAAACAACAGGAAAGAGAAGAGGTATGGGCTGAAGTAGATTCACAGGCACAGGGAGTTTTTCAGAATGGAGAAAAACTGAAAGGCTTTCTGGACTTTATGGCAGAGTGTAATACCCAGAGAACACCGAATCTGCTTTTGATCTATGGACAGCATCCAGATTTTAAGGTGGTAAGGTCTTATGAGCGCTGGAGAGAAGAACATCGTTCAGTAAAAGCCGGGGAGCATGGCATTACTTATATGATTTCCACTGAATACGAAAAAGACGGAGAAATGCGGAGAGGGTATACAATCGGGAAAGGATTTGACATCAGTCAGATGTCAGGGAAGCCATTGGAAGAACGCCCTCAGCGAAGTCTGACAGAACTGGTAGGAGCTGTCTTAAAAGACCAGTCGGTGCGTGTACAGATTGAGGATAATCTGCCAGACAAAGTGCAGGCCCAGTACAATCCGAGATACCGTACCATCTATATCCGCAACGGAATGAGTGAAGTAACGACATTCCATGCGCTGAACAGAGAATTGGCGTGTGCAGCCTGGATCAGCATACCGGAACTTACAGCCGACAGAAAGTCAGCGCACAGGCATATTGTGCGGCCTATGTGATTGCGAAACGTTATGGTGTGGATGTTACCGGATTCAATCTGGATTATATTGCACAGAGGAATGAATGTGGAAAGAAAGACCCACAGGAACTGAGAGACTTTTTAAATGATGTCCGTCAGGTTCCTACAGTATCCGAAACCATATCGAACGCAATTTTGGTGCAAAGGAACAGGAGTATGTAACCGATGAGTTTGCAATCGGAGACCCTGTAAAAACACCGGAAACCAAGGATGAAAAAGCATCTGGAAAAGAGAAAAAAGCAAAGAGCCAGCCGGAACGATAAAAGTGAAAAAGGTGGATGATTGGAGTAGCTATTACGGAAGTCTTGTGATATGGTTGGTGTAACAAAAAAAGGAGGTCAGCCAGATGACAAAATACTATTTGAAGATGGATAACATTATGAAAAATATGTTCGTGGTGGCACTGAATGATGAGCTGCAGGCACAGAGTGAGCAGGATGAATGTTTGGAAGAAACGAAAGCTCTTCTGAAAAAAGTAAGTGAATACGACCTCGCCCAGAAACGGCTGCAGATTACAGCCGGGGAACAAAGGCAAATCCGTAAGGCACTGAACAGACTCAGAAGTAAATATCTTGCAGCCGGAAGATACAGTGACGGAATAGATAAAGTCATCCTTCAGGTTGCAAAACCGAATACCACCAGACACATGTTCTGGTAGAGAAAGGAGTGGTTGATTGGTCATTTATTCAAGAGAAAAAGTGGCAAGACTTAGAGAACAGTATCCGGCAGGAACAAGAATCTGTCTGGATTCGATGGACGGAGAAGCGGGTATGCCGCAGGGACTGGAAGGAACTGTTCAGTATGTGGATGATGCAGGCCAGCTCGGCATCAGTTGGGACAACGGCAGAAGTCTCTCACTGATACCGGGAGTGGATTCCTTTCATAAGAAAGAAGGACAGGGACATCCAGAAGAAAAGCCACGAAAGAAAAGAGAATCTGACTTGCAGAGATAAGTACAAAAAAGCAGGACTGGGTTCTGTATCTTGTCTTTCTGCCATTTGTCTGGTGGGCGGCAGCGATTACCGCTTGTGCCATTGCACCGGATAAGAATTTTATTCAAATCTTAGAAACGCTGAGCGAAAAACTCGAACAGCCGTTTTTTATCACGTATACACCGTATACGTTCAAATGTATTCTGATATTCACAGCAGCCTATTTCTTAGGCATTGGTATTTATGAATCCCAAAAAAGAAATTATAGAAGAGGTGTGGAACATGGTTCCGCAAAATGGGGCAACGTGTCCGAAATCTGCAGACGCTACTGCGAAAAACAATACACGCAGAATCTGCTTTTAACACAGCATTTCCGCATGGGACTGGACGGTTATAAGCACAAACGAAATCTAAATGTGCTGGTAGTCGGAGGTTCAGGAGCAGGAAAGAGCCGGACGTATGCAATCCCAAACATCATGCAGTGCAACTGTTCGATGGTGATTACAGATCCCAAGGCAGAACTTTTGCGTAAAACCGGAGGTGTCCTGGAACGGAATGGATATGAAGTCCGGGTTTTTGATTTGATCAATCCGGAGACTTCCTGGTGTTATAACCCGTTTGCGTATGTCCGGGATGATAAGGATGTACTGAAGCTGATCAATAACCTGATCCGCAACACAACACCGAAGGGAGCGCAGAGCTCAGACCCGTTTTGGGAGAAGTCCGAGACTGCACTTTTACAGGCACTTATGCTGTATTTGCTGCATGAAGCTCCACCGGAAGAACAGAACTTCCCGATGATCATGGAAATGCTTGGAAGTGCACAGGTCAAAGAAGATGATGAGGATTACCAGTCTCCATTGGACATTTTGTTTGAAAGACTGGAAATGCGGGATCCGGAGAGTATTGCGGTCAAGCAGTATGCCATTTATAAGCAGGCGGCCGGAAAGACTGCAAAGTCGATTTTAATCTCGGTTGGTGTCCGTCTGGCAGCTTTTAACCTGAAACAGATCGCCAACCTGACCTGTACAGACGAACTGGACTTATACAGCATCGGGGAGAAGAAAGTAGCACTGTTTTGCTGTATTCCGGATGCGGACACCAGCATGAATTATCTGGTCGGCATGATTTACAGTAATCTGTTTCAGACACTGTATTATGTGGCAGACCGGAAGTACGGAGGAAGGCTTCCAATTCCGGTACACTGCATTATGGATGAGTGGCCAAACGTAGCCTTGCCGGATGATTTTGACAAGATTCTGGCAACCATGCGTTCCAGGGGGATTTCCTGCAGTATCATCATCCAGAACATTGCACAGATGAAAGCCTTATTTAAAGACTCGTATGAGAGTCTGATCGGCAACTGCGATGAATTTTTATATCTGGGTGGAAATGAAAAAGAAGGACATAAGTATGTCTCGGAATTATTGGGAAAAGAGACATTGGATACCAATACCTACGGACAGACAAAAGGGCGTAGCGGCAGCTATTCGGTGAATTATCAGCAGACTGGAAGGGAACTTTTAACACCGGATGAAATACGGCTTTTAGATAACCGCAAAGCGATTTTGTTTATTCGTGGGGAGCGTCCGATCATGGACGATAAATATGATTTAAAAAAGCATGTGAATTTCAGATACACAGAGGACGGTGGTGCATCGCCTTATGATTATGCGAAAACACCACTGGCTCACGACGACCTAAAGATTGACATTAACAGATTAGACGACTACGAACTGCTGTCTACCGAGGACATTCTTGGTGAATAGCAGTTTTTTGATGGATGGGAGTGATGTGTATTGAAGAAATTCTCACAGGAGAAAAGAATAGAACAAAAAAGAATACAACTGAAAAAATGACAACCCCAATGCCGATGGGGAGAAAACAGAAAAAGTGGATGAGCCTTTACATGGCACTGGTACTGACCGTAACGGTTGGAGCAACGACCGCATTCGCAGCCGGTGATCCGTTGTCCGTTATCAATAACCTGTCTACTTTTATTTTTTCCCTGATTCGTGCAATCGGTTTGATTTTGCTTGGATTTGGTGTTGTACAGGTTGGCCTGTCTTTAAAAAGCCATGATCCAACCAGAGGGCAAATGGATTTCTGACACTGGCCGGAGGGGTAATTATTACGTTCGCCAAAGAAATCCTCGATTTGATTATGGCGTAAGCCTCTTTGAAAAAGTATATCAGGAAACAGCAGGAGTGCCGGAAGGTACTCCTGCATTCAAAAATATGTTCAGGGAGGTGAGAGTTTTTGAGTGATAACTAGATTGTACAGAATCTAAACTCAGCACTATCCACATGGAGTGAAAAGATGGCAGAACTGTGGACTCTGCTGACTGAAAATCCGGCAACTTTTAAAGGCGGCGGCATCTGGCGCATTATGACCAATATCAATGATGCACTGACAGCCATCGCTTATGGACTGCTGGTGCTGTTTTTCGCAGCCGGAATCATAAAAACGTGTGGCAGTTTTACAGATCTGAAAAAGCCGGAACATGTGCTAAAAGCATTTATCCGGTTTGCACTTGCTCAGGGAGCAATTACATACGGGATGGAACTTATGCAGGCACTGTTTTCCATTGTGCAGGGAATCGTGACAACCGTAATGAGTGGCTCCAGTATGGCAGGGAGTGTGACGGAACTGCAACGGAGATTGTAGATAAGATTGAGAGCGTGGGAATGCTGGAATCCATTCCGTTGTGGATTGTTACACTGCTTGGCAGTCTGCTGATCACTGTATTGTCATTTGTAATGATCCTGACAGTGTATGGCAGAATGTTCAAAATCTATATGTATACGGCAATCGCCCCGATTCCGATTTCCTCATTTGCAGGAGAACCCACGCAGTCCATTGGAAAGAACTTTATCCGTTCTTATGTAGGCGTATGTCTGGAAGGGGCAATTATTGCACTGGCATGTATTATCTTTTCTGCTTATGCAGCAAGCCCTCCGGCTGTCGGAGATACGGAGTTGAGTGCAGTTACAATCGTGTGGAACTATGTCGGAGAACTGGTATTTAATTTACTGGTGCTGGTTGGAGCAATTAAGGCATCTGACCGTATTGTCAGAGAAATGATGGGACTTGGAGGTTAAAAATATGGATACAAAGAAAACATTAAGATATAACTGGGAATTCGGACGTGAGACAGTAGCGATACGAGTGAGCTCTTATCGGAACAATGGGAATTTATATGTAGACTCTGCCATAAGGAAGGGAGAGAATGGGAAGATTTTGGAGATGTAACCATTAATCTGCCCTATCAGTCTTAGAACCAAATGAGGCTTTTATAACAGGAGATTTTACCAAGGATATGCTTCATTTTATCAAGGAACATAAACTTGGAAAAGTGTTGAATGAAACAGGAAGATCAGGATATGCAACCTATCAGAAGGTAGCGTTTGATCTAGCAAGACTTGCGGAATTTGATCCGGAAGGCGTTGCGGAACACTGTAGATTTGCCGGGATAGAAGTACCGAAAGAAAAACCACAGAAAACGAAGAAACAAAACAGGGGAAAGGAACGATAATTTATGGAAGTAAAGATGAACAAAGAAATCAGGGACTATCAGGAATCCATGTTTATGGGACTGGACCTGAGACAATGTGTGTGTTCTGTTTTTGCGATTCTTACAGCAATCGGAATTTACTTTGGAATGCGTGATATTACCGGACAGGAAATAACCGGATGGCTGTGTGTGCTTGGTGCTGCTCCATTTGCTGCCTGTGGCTTTTTCAAATATCATGGTATGACAGCCGAACAGTTTTTATGGGCAGTGATCAAATCCGAATTGCTGTATCCGAAGAAACTGGTGTTTCAGTCGGAAGATATCTACTACTCCTGCATGCAGGAGACCATCTCGCTGGGAGAAAAGAATCAAAAGGATGGAGCGGAAATCATAAAAGAGCGGGAGCAAAAAGCAGAAGCAAAACAGAGAAAGAAACGCAAGGGAAGGAGTGATGCCTTTGATTAAAACCTTAAGTCAGGCACTTCGGATGGATAAGGAACGCTTCAAAGTTCCGAAATCCGTCCAACAGGCAATTCCCATCCAGCGAATCTGGCCGGATGGAATTTTTCAACAGGGAACGAAATTCTCAAAAACATATCGTTTTACAGATATCAACTATTATATTGCGAGTAAGGACAATAAGACAGAAATGTTTCTGGATTATTCCGAACTCTTAAATTCACTGGATTCCGGCATTTCTGCCAAAATTACCATCAATAACCGGAGAATCAATAAAGAAGAATTTGAAAAATCAATCCTGCTTCCAATGAAGGAAGATGGACTGGACCACTATCGGGAAGAATACAACGAAATGCTCCTGTCTAAGATTACAGGAACAAACAACAGCATCTATCAGGAACGGTATCTGACTGTCAGTGTACATAAAAGATCTATTGACGATGCAAGAACCTATTTTGCACGTATCGGAACAGACATCGTAACACATCTGGCAAAGTTATCGTCCACAGCAGAAGGACTGGACGCAGAGAGCCGGCTCCAGATTTTCCGGGATTTCTTCAAGGGAGATGTCCCACAGGCATTTCCATTTGATCTGAAACAATTTGCCAAGAAGGGGACAAGCTTCAAAGACTGGATGTGTTCGGATTCTATGGAATTTGAACGGGACCATTTTAAAATCGGTGACAGGTACGGAAGAGTCCTGTATATGCAGGATTATGCAAGTTATGTCAAAGATGACATGATTTCAGAATTGTGTGACTTCAGCCGCAATCTGATGTTGTCGATTGACATCCTGCCAGTCCCTACGGATGAAGCGGTAAGGGAAATCCAGAACCGACTGCTTGGTGTGGAAACCAATGTGACCAATTGGCAAAGAAGGCAGAATGCCAACAACAACTTCTCGGCAATCGTACCATACGATATGGAACTTCAGAGAAAAGAGACCAAGGAAATGCTCGATGATCTGACAACCAGAGACCAACGTATGATGTTTGGAATTTTGACAATGGTACATCTGGCAGACAGTAAAAAACAGTTGGATTCCGATACGGAATTATTATTGTCGATAGCAAGAAAGCATCTGTGCCAGATGGCAACATTAAAGTGGCAGCAAGTGGACGGACTCAATACAGTGCTTCCTTACGGACTGCGTAAGATCAATGCTCTGCGTACACTGACAACGGAATCAACGGCTGTCTTAATCCCATTCCATACGCAGGAAATCCTGCAGCCGGGTGGAATCTATTACGGGCAGAATGCAGTCAGCAAGAACCTTCTGGTAGCTGACCGGAAGAAACTGATGAATGGAAACAGCTTCCGATTAGGCGTCAGTGGATCAGGAAAGAGCTTCTCGGCAAAAGAAGAGATTGTGCATCTTGCATTGGCTACAGATGACGATATCCTGATTCTTGATCCGGAGTCCGAATTTACAAAATTAGTAGAGGCTCTGGGTGGACAGGTTGTAAAGGTATCTGCGACATCAGACAATCACTTAAATGCAATGGATATGGACGCAGCCTACGGCAATGAAAAGAATCCACTGATTGAAAAATCGGAGTTTATCCTGTCTGTATTTGAACAGTTGGTTGGAGCAGGAAATCTGTCGGCAAAAGAAAAGTCAATTCTGGACCGCTGTGCTGCAGATGTGTACAGGGATTATATCCGAAGTGGTTATACAGGGGAAGTTCCGACTCTGAAAGATATGTACCGACAGTTGATGTTACAGCCGGAAGAAGAGGCAAGAGGCTGGCATTATCATCCGAACTTTTTATCAATGGAAGCCTGAACACCTTTGCACAGCCGACTAATGTGAATAAGAAGAACAGGATCATGGATTACGATATCCGGGAACTGGGGGAACAGCTTATGCCTCTTGGAATGCTGGTTACCTTAGACAGTATTTTCAACAGGGTAATTCAGAACTGGAAAGAAGGAAAAACGACATGGATATTTGCCGATGAGTTCTATCTGTTATTCCGCTATGAATACAGTGCAAATTTCTTCTACCGACTGTACAAGAGAATCAGAAAATACAATGGATTCGTGACAGGTTTAACCCAAAATGTTGAGGAACTTCTAAAATCGGACACTGCAAGACTGATGTTGGCAAACAGCGAGTTTTTGATCCTTTTGAATCAGGCCAGTACAGACAGGGAAGAACTGGCAGCCCTTTTGAATATTTCTGAGAATCAATTGTCGTATATTACAAACGTAGCAGTCGGCAGTGGCCTGATCCGATGTTCCGGGAATATCGTACCATTGAGAATACATTCCCAAAGAATACAGACCTTTATAAACTCATGACAACAAAACCGGGAGAATCATAATGAAGAAAAAAGAAGAAGTAACGATAACTTTTTATGCTGCAGAGTGTGGGGAGTTCCATGACTTTGGAGAATATACAAAATGCAAAACGCTGGAAGAGGCATATAAAAAATACCAGAAGTATTGTAAAACATCTGCCAATATGTGTCCGGCTATTGAGTTTTCTATTCATGATCCAGAATCAATTTATTCAGATATGGAATATCCATTGCCGTTGTCATCCAAAGACAGGGGGGATTTGGAACTTGTGCCATATTACAACGAGCATCCGTTGGTAAATGAAGCAATCAGACAGTTGGAAAAGTTACAGAAACAGCAGGAAAAAAAGAAACATCGGGATGTTGCCCGATGAGATAAGAGATACGGAAAGAGGGTGACCGGATGAGAGATATCAAGGAACGGGTAAGGGATAAGAATCCGAAGATTCGAAATCCGGCTGCCCGGCTTCCGAAAGAACTGGTTCGTTCGGTTGTACTGGAAGCAAAAGAAAAGCCAAGGGAACTACGTGAAAAAAGCAGTGGGCAGTCAGACTCCCCAACACAGTATGGAACTGAAAAAATAGAATCCGTACAGTACAGGGCGGCGAGTGTGGCAGGAAAAACTATAGGGAAAACCACATATCAAGGTGGAAAAAAACTTGCCGGAGTGACTTATCGGAAGATAAAGGAAAGAAAAAGCAGACAGGAAGAAGCGAAAGCCGCTGAAGAAGCAATGGAGCAGGGGGCAGAAAGCGGAAAAAAATTAATCAAGCTGAAACCGGAGCAGGCGGCACTTGCCAAGGAGAATGGTAAACGGCAGGTGAAAGCAGCACCGAGAGTGGTAAAAGTATCCGGTCTGTCTCAGGAGAAAATAAAGACACAGGCATCCATGCAGAAACAGCAGGTGGAAAAGAGCCTTCAGGCGATGCAGAAAGCAAGAGTAGGCCAGATGGCAAGAAAATCAGCACAGGCATCGGCAGAAAGTGGAAAAGCAGTCTTTCAGGTAACTGGAAAGGGTTCAAAGTTATCCGTACAGGGAATTACAGCAGCGATTCAAAAAGGGGTAGTAGCTCTTGAAAAAATGGGAAAATGGATTGCTGCCGGAGGTGGTGCATTTCTTCTGGTATTTATTCTGATTGTGGGAATCATTGCAGGAGCAGCTTTCAGCAGTAGTTCGGAAAGCTCCGAATCCCTAAGTGAAGAAGTGCTTGCGTATACTTCTGTGATACAGCAGTATGCATCCCAATACGGCATTCCGGAATATGTGTCTGCGATACAGGCCATCATGATGCAGGAATCTGGAGGCAGGGGAACAGACCCGATGCAGTGTTCGGAAAGTCCATATAATACAAGATTCCCACACACTCCTGGTTCTATTACCGATCCGGATTATTCGATAGAGGTTGGAGTACAGACCTTTGCAGACTGTATCAGTCAGGCAGGATGTAGTAGTCCACAGGATATGGACAAGTTAAAACTTGCATGGCAGGGATATAACTACGGAAACGGATACATAGGATGGGCGTTGCAAAGAGGCGGATACACAGAAGCCAATGCTTTACAATTTTCACAGGAGCAGGCAGCTTCGCATGGATGGAGCAGTTACGGAGATCCTGAATACGTTCCCCATGTGATGCGGTATTATTCCGGCGGCAGCTGTTTGCTGGTTTGTTTGGAAATCAGCAGATTGTCTCGGTAGCAATGGGGCAGATTGGGAACAGCGGCGGCGAGAAGTTCTGGAGTTGGTATGGATTCGACAGCCGAGTAGAATGGTGTGCCTGTTTTGTGAGCTGGTGTGCAGATCAAAGCGGTCTGATAGCAAGTGGGAATGTTCCAAAGTTCTCATTGTGCCGTGATGGAGTGTCCTGGTTTCAGGGAAAGAATAAGTGGCAGAGTGGTGGAACAACCCCGACAGCCGGAATGATCATCTTTTTTGACTGGGATCATGATGGAAACTCGGACCATGTGGGAATTGTAGAAAGTGTCAGTGGTGGAACTGTGAATACCATTGAAGGCAACAGTGGAGATAAAGTAGCAAGACGGAGTTATAGCATTGGAAGCAGTAATATTTATGGATATGGAGTGCCGGCATATTAAAAGGCAGGATTTTCTGATCCTAAATCTGCTATATATAATGCCTAAGAAAAAGCTTGACTTTCAAATATTACAAGTGTAAGATTTAAGAAAATAAAAGCGTTGAAAGAAAGGGGTATCTATGAAAAAAAGACGGAAAAAACAAAGCACTAAAAAATCTTACACTTGTAGGATTTTGGGATTAATAATGGCTATAACAGTAATTGCTATTTTGGGAGGTATTTTATTAAAAAGATCAATTACGGAATCACCAGAAGACACACTGGTGGAATATATGAATCATATTGAAAAAAAGGAATATGAAGCGATGTATGCCATGATAGATTCAGGGGAGAAAGGTTATCTGGAAAAAGAAGAATACATACAACGAAATTCTAAGATATACGAAGGAATAGAGGTCACTGACATCAAAATCGATCACATAGTGATTAAAGAGAAAAAAGCAGATACAGTTACGCTTTCGTATGAATCATCAAGTAATACAATTGCTGGAGCAATACAGTTTGATAATATGGCAGAACTGAAAAAACAAAACAGGGATATAAATTAGTATGGCAGGATAGTTTGATTTTTCCAAATTTAGAGAGTGATGATAAAATAAGCGTTACTACCTCAAAAGCGGAGCGAGGAGAAATATTAGACCGGAATGGTAAAATGCTTGCAGGAAAAGGTGTAGCGACATCGGTTGGTATTATACCGGGAAAGCTGGAAGACAGGAATGTATCTCTTGAAAAAATAGCAGAGTTATTGAAGATAGACGTAGAAACAATAAATAACAAACTTACAGCAAAGTGGGTGAAAGAAGATTCTTTTGTACCAATTGAAACAATTCCAAAAGTGAAAGAAACAGATTTAATGAAAATACAGCCAGAAGAAAAGACGCTTGAGGAGCAGGAGCGTCAGAATAAACTTCTGGAAATTCCGGGGGTTATGCTGTCAGATGTGGAAGTTAGATCCTATGAGTTAGGGGAAGCAGCCGCTCATTTAATTGGTTATGTACAATCTGTAACGGCAGAGGATTTGGAAAATCATCCGGGGGAAGGATATACAAACGAAAGTGTAATCGGAAGATCTGGGTTGGAAAAATTATACGAAAAGCAATTAAAAGGAAAAGATGGTTGTGATATAAAGATTCTAGATAGCGATGGGGAAGAAAAAAGAAGTTCTTGTAAGCACTTTTAAAGAAGATGGTAAAGATATAAGATTGACGATAGATTCTGACTTACAAAAATCATTATATGAGCAGTTTAAAGAAGATCCGGGATGCTCTGTTGCAATGAATCCTTATACAGGAGAAGTATTGGCTTTGGTCAGTACTCCATCTTATGACAATAATGAATTTATACGAGGATTATCATCAGAAAAATGGACATCATTAAATGAAGATGAAAAGAAACCTTTATATAATCGTTTCCGTCAAGTATGGTGTCCTGGTTCAACATTTAAGCCAGTTGTAGCAGGAATTGGTTTGAAAACGGGAACCATAGATCCAAAAGAGGATTTTGGAAATGAAGGTCTGGAATGGCAGAAAGATTCGTCTTGGGGATCTTATCAAGTGACAACACTTCATGAATATGAACCGGTTATTATGAAGAATGCAATTATTTATTCTGATAATATTTATTTTGCAAAGGCAGCTCTTAAAATTGGTAGTGAGAATTTTATGAATACTTTAAATGAAATAGGATTTAATCAGAATATGCCGTTTGAGATTGCGATGCAGGAATCAACATATTCCAATACAGATAAAATAGAAACAGAAATACAA
>ENA-OQCN01000338-OQCN01000338.1-human-gut-metagenome-genome-assembly--contig:-NODE-338-length-25155-cov-4.790994_pt1 | contig 25155 bp, 28 predicted proteins | sample MGYA00242497_ERZ504576 | MGnify/ENA primary metagenome ERZ504576 (study PRJEB26092, sample SAMD00036296) | human gut metagenome | host: Homo sapiens | study: EMG produced TPA metagenomics assembly of... | reverse complement strand
CAGTGGCTTTTACGATTTAGCCACAGCCTATCAGTCTGTGCACGTCAACTATTGAAAGCGCCGTATACCGAACGGTACGTACGGTGCTGTGAGAGGACGGCGGTTAGTCACCGCCTCCTACTCGATTCGTGGGCATAATTCTAACAGTATCTAAACTGTTTCGCTATGCGCCTGAAGGAGAGTACATGTGCGCCACCGGTGTCCGGGGCGCGCGTACCTTACGTTGTGGTGAAAATGATTATAAGGTCGTATTGCACAGGTTTCCCGGTGCTCACTTGGGCCCACCATATTAGCCACAACTGAAAAAAGTAAGAAAAATCTAAAAAATATTATTGACATCTAAGTAACGTTAGAGTATACTAACACCCGTAAGAGGTACCAAATGATGTTTTTTATCATTAAAGACGTGAAGAAAAGACGTGAAAAGAGGTAAATATGATGCCATTATCAATGAGTGGTGCTGGGGAGGCACAGATAATCAAGAAAATCGGCGGAAAGGAAGAGGTGAGATCTTTCCTTGAGAAGCTGGGCTTTGTAGTAGGCACAGAGGTGACTGTCATCTCAGAGATAGCCGGCAATATGATAGTCAATGTAAAGGGCGCCAGAGTAGCAATCGGCAAGGACATGGCAAATAAGATCATGGTTTGATATAACATATGTAACAGGCATGGATATAGCATGTATAACACATATAATACATATAATACATACAACACATGCAGCAATGTGCTGTATAAGCTGTAATCATTTAAGATTTAAACGACTTTGTATAAGATATTATGCAAACGTTTATATAAATTTTTTAAACAACAATAAAATTAAAAAAGGAGTAGTCAGCATGAAGACATTAAAGCAAGCCAAAGTAGGCGAGACAGTCAAGGTTGTCAAGCTCACAGGCCAGGGCGCAGTCAAGAGACGTATCATGGATATGGGAATTACTAAGGGTGTTGAGATATTTATCCGCAAGGTGGCACCGCTTGGCGATCCGGTAGAGGTGACAGTGAGAGGCTATGAGCTATCACTTCGTAAGGACGATGCCTCTATGATAGAAGTAGAGTAAATTTTTTTGACTATAGGTTAGTAAATACAAACTATAGGCAGAATGAGCAAACAAAAATAAGGAGATTAAAACATGGCAGTAAAAATTGCTCTCGCAGGAAACCCGAACTGCGGAAAAACAACACTGTTCAATGCCTTAACAGGTGCCAATCAGTATGTTGGTAACTGGCCTGGTGTTACAGTTGAGAAAAAAGAGGGAAAGCTTATCGGTCACAAGGATGTAGACCTGGTGGATTTACCGGGTATCTACTCACTTTCTCCATATACTCTCGAGGAGGTTGTTGCAAGAAATTACCTTATCGGAGAGCAGCCTGATGCGATTATCAATATTGTGGACGGAACCAATATCGAGCGTAATCTGTATCTGACAACACAGATTATCGAGCTTGGCATTCCGGTGCTTATGGCTGTCAATATGATGGACATTGTAAGGAAAAACGGAGACAAAATCAATATCAAGGCACTTGGAGAGAAGCTCGGCTGTGAGGTTGTTGAGATTTCAGCTTTAAAGAAGACAGGAATCAAGGAGACCGCAGAGAAGGCAATCCAGATTGCAAAGTCAGGTAAATCCGTTCAGAGGGTACATCACTTCGCAGATGATGTGGAGAGCACAATCGCAGGCATCGAGGATAAGCTTGGTCTTGCAGTAGCAGAGAACCAGAAGAGATTCTTTGCCATAAAGCTTTTAGAGCGTGACTCAAAGATTTCTGAGGTATTAAAGAGTGCTCCAAACGTAGACGCAGAGATTAAAGCTCTCGAGGACAAATACGATGATGATACAGAGAGTATCATCACAAACGAGAGATATCAGTACATATCTTCAATCATCGGCTCATGTGTAAAGAAGGCACGCGCCGGAAAAGAGACAGTATCAGACAAAATTGATAAGATTGTTACAAACAGATTTTTGGCACTGCCTATTTTCGCACTCATCATGTGGGCTGTATATTATGTTGCAGTATCATCACTTGGTGGAATTGTAACAGACTGGACAAACGACACACTCTTTGGTGAGTGGATTCAGCCGGCAGTACAGACATTTATGGAAAATGTAGGCTGCTCTGAATGGCTCGTATCACTTGTAGTTGACGGTATCATCGGAGGTCTTGGTGCACCTATCGGATTTGCACCACAGATGGCTATTGTATTCTTATTCCTCTCAATCCTTGAGGACTGCGGATACATGGCACGAGTAGCCTTCATCATGGACAGAATCTTCCGTAGATTTGGTCTCTCAGGAAAGTCCTTCATCCCATTCCTCATCGGATCAGGATGTGGTGTACCCGGAATCATGGCAACACGTACTATCGAGAACGAAAAAGACCGTCGTATGACAATGATGACAGTAACAAATATCCCATGTGGAGCAAAGCTTCCTGTTATCGCACTTATCGCAGGCTTTATCATGGGTGACGGCTGCTGGTGGATGGCACCTCTTATGTACTTTGCAGGAATCGGCCTCACAATCATATACTGTATCATTTTAAAGAAAACAAGAGCATTTGCAGGAGAGCCTGCACCGTTCGTAATGGAGCTCCCACAGTATCATGTCCCTTCAGTAAAGGGTGTGCTGTTACACGTATGGGAGAGAGTATGGGCATTCCTTAAGAAGGCCGGAACAATCCTCTTCCTCTGCTGTGCAGTTATGTGGTTCCTTTCAAGCTTCGGCATTCAGGATGGCGCATTCGGACTTGTTGACACAGAAAACAGCTTACTCGCAGTAATCGGATCTGCAATCGCGGTTATCTTTGCACCACTTGGATTCGATACATGGCAGGCAGTTGCATCATCACTCTCAGGCTTTGTAGCAAAAGAGGGTATCGTTTCAACAATGGGTGTGCTCTCAGGACTTGGAGAGGTAGAGGAGTATGCAGTAAGCATGCATGATCAGTTTGCAGCATTCTTCCCAACAACAATGGTAGCAGTATCATTCTTACTGTTCAACCTGTTTGACTCACCATGTCTTGCAGCTATCTCAACAACCGCAAAAGAGCTTAACAACCGTAAGTTCTTCTGGTTTACAATCATATTCCAGAATGTATCAGCTTACTGTGTAACACTTATGTTCTACCAGATTGTGGGACTTTGTATAGGTGAGGTAGCCTTCAACTTCTGGACAGTAGTTGCATTTGTACTCCTTGCAGGTGTATTATACTTATTGTTCAGAAAAGACCCTAATAAGGCAACAGTAAAGAGCACTTCATTTGCGGCATCAAACGTGTAATAGATGTTTAAATGAGAATCAATTTGGAATTTAACACAGCAGACCTCATAGCAGTCATAGTTCTTCTATGCCTGCTGGGGCTTGCCGTAAAGATAATAATAGGATTTTTCAAGGAAAAGAAATAACACAGTAGTATAATTAGTAGCATTTGTAGTGAATAGGAGATGATGACATGCTGGCTGATATCATTGTAATTGCAATTCTCGTAGTGATAGTTGCACTTGTAATCAGGACAATAATCAAATCAAAGAAAGCAGGCAAGAGCCTGCAGTGTGGAATGGACTGCAGCCATTGCAAGGGCTGTCATTAATCCACGGCATGGTGTGTATGAAGTACAGGATGGGCATTTCATGGAAAGAACTCATCTGCCGCTTAAGCTGCATCTGCCGGCATCGGTAACGATAGGAGGATGTATGTCGAAAGAAGCAATAGAGCAAAAAGAGGTAATCGTTGGCAAGCTAAAGGACAGCGGATGCAGGATTACAAAGCAGAGACTTATTTTGCTTGATGTAATCCTCGAGGGCGAGTGCGGAAGCTGCAAAGAGATTTATTACCGGGCATCAAAGATAGATCATTCTATCGGGACTGCTACGGTGTATCGGATGATCAATACGCTCGAAGAGATTGGAGCGATTGACCGCAAAAATATGTATAGAGTGCAGGTGTCATAAGCCTGATTTTATAGGAATTGTATAAAAAGAAGAACGGTAATAAGGAAAGCACACTGAGAATTAAAGATTCTTAGTGTGTTTTTTGTTGCAATTAATTGAAAATAAAAAGTGTAAAAATGGCAAAAAAATACTTGACATATAGGTGCAAGTAAGATATATTTAACTCAGGTTAGAGATAACTAACACGAAAGGAGCCAAAATGTGCCAGGAAGTATTTCAGATTGCTATGAGCATGGATTTAAAGAGTGTGGAAATGCAGCTTGCACTCCAGTGTGCCCCGCTAATTACAGGAGCGAGAATTTCAAATATGCTCATGATAGACAGCGCTGATGAGAGTGCCATGAGAGTGATTCTGAGAGCTTCCGGGATATCGCATTTCAGGCTCGCAGCAAGGAATGAGAAAACCGCCTTCCTCTTATTCCGCAGGAGCCTCTTAGAAGCATATCTGAATAATTCAGAGGCTTTGGACATACTAAAGAAAGCGGGATATGAGGATTTTTCATTCGGCAAGATATTACTTAGATTCAAAAAACACTACGAAGCGTATCTGAATGACGAACACAAGCAGTTTCCGCATGAGATGGGGCTTTTGCTTGGATATCCGATAGAGGATGTGAGAGGCTTTATAGAGCATAACGGATGCGGCTGCCTGTATTCAGGATACTGGAAGGTGTACCGCAACGTACCACTCAAAAAGAAGATGTTTGAGGATTTTGAAAAGGCGAAGGAAAGTGTCATACAGCTATTGGCCGAGGATATAGATATGAGGCTGATACTGGAAATATATAAAGAAGAACCGCAGCAGATTGCGGTATAGGAGGATTTAAAATGAGCAAAATCAGTGTAGTTTATTGGTCACAGTCAGGCAATACAGCAGCAATGGCAGAGGCAGTGGCAAAGGGCGTCACAGACGCCGGAAAGGAAGCAGAAATCGTATTCGTAAGCAGTGCTTCAATAGATGAGCTTAAATCAGAGACAGCATTCGCACTCGGATGCCCTGCAATGGGTGCAGAGGTACTTGAGGAGGGCGAGATGGAGCCGTTTGTCACAGAGCTTGAGGGCTGCGTGGCAGGCAAGACAATCGGTCTGTTCGGTTCATACGGATGGGGCGATGGCGAGTGGATGCGCGACTGGGTAGAGCGGATGACAGCAGCCGGAGCTACAGTGGTAGGCGGCGAGGGTGTTATCTGCCAGGATGCACCGGACGATGATGCAAAGACAGCCTGCGAGGAGCTTGGAAAGAAGCTTGCAGCGGTATAAGCAAATCAGAACTATAGCGTGGCCGCGACAACATGAAAGGCCACGAAAAACATATTTTATCTCCGCAAAGTATAAACTTTGCTCCTAGTGTAAATCTGGGCCGCGAACTTCCCATTCGCCGGCCCGCTCTCTTTTTTCATGATATTTTGCTAATGTCTAATCAGAAAGAATATAATAAAAAATTCGCAGATTATTACAATCTGCGAAATCCAACCTCCCTTATGTATAAAATAAGCATTTTATATAAATATGACCATTTTTCTGACCATTTATGGGATAACTATAGAATTGATTGCGGAGCGCTTAGTCTCCAGATTTGGATGCACATAGCGATTCAATGTAATATTTACATTGGAATGTCCAAGAATCTCACTTACACTCTTAGCGTCAGCCCCACTGCTGATACAGTTTGTGGCAAAGGTGTGGCGTAATGCATGAAAGTGAGTATTCCCGATACCTGCTTCTCTTATATAGATATGAAATCTATTCTGATAAGTGCGGGGATCCATAGGCTGATTTTTCTTTAGAAAATAAGAGTCACCTTTTATTGAAGTGTTATAATAATCTGACAGCTTGTCATATATAAAGTCCGGAATAGGAATCTCACGAAGTGAATTTGAAGTCTTTGGTGAATCTATATATAAAGAAGTCTTTCTCGTGGCTGTGTGGTTATTTTGTGATGAACCGGATGTGTGTACCGTATCTACCGGTAGTCTCTGCACTGTGCGATTGACATGCAGAGTGCGACTAATCATGTCGATATCTTCCCATTTCAGGGCACAAATTTCTCCTAAACGCAGCCCCATAAAAAGGCACAATAAAATACCGAGCTTATAGATATCAAGCTCGGTAAGAAGATACTCGGTTAGCTTTTGCTGGTCTGTTGTATTGATTGTATTTATGTTATTTGAGGATGTGACGGATGAACGTTTTGCCCGGTACGACAGATGAATTTCTACGGTGCCATATGTGGCAGCTCCATATGCAAGGATTGAATTGAATATACAAAGTATGCTCTTTGTAACGCTCTCACCGGCTGTCTCAGGCAGTAGCTTAAGTATTTCATTGTGATTTAACTGATCTATGACACTTTCTCCCCAGTTTGGTTTGATATATTTGTTGTATATAGTAGAATACTTTTGAATGGTAGAGCACTTCCGGCTGGATGCTATACTTTTAAGCCATTTCTCAGCAACTTCTTTTACGGTGATAGCAGACTGCTTTGGGGCTATAGTTTGATTAAGTGAAGCTGCTTTTGCTGAAAGCAGCCTTTCTGTTACTTCCTTATAGCTGTGGCCGTATACCGATTTGCACTTTTTACTGCCGGCTGTGTCTACTATGTAGTAGCGGCCCTCCCAGCGTCCGTCGGCTCTCTTTCTGATGTTGGTTCCTCTTCTTGACATAATGTATGCCTCCTTGTGATTATTTATTTCAATAGAAGAGGAATGAAATACTTAATATTTATCTGTTTTCCATATGTCTTTACCATTTTGGAATGCTCTCAGCTTTGTGAGTTTCTTTTCATATAATGCTTGTAGCCTTGGGATACGCATATAACGTTCGATTAAATCTTTTTTATACAAACTAAAATCCATTTCTGCTTTATCAATATTTACAATATTTCTATCCTTTACATATGATAGAAGCCGTACTTCTTTAGAAATAAAAGAATGTGTCTTTATCTCATCAATACGAATTGAACCAAGATGCTCGTATGGAATATTATAGAACATAGAATTACCGGAATCATATATAGGTGCAAATCCAAGTATTTCTAATGTGTCAGGATTTCTGACTATAGAAATATTATTCATGTGTCTGTCGGTATTTGAAATGAGATAGTCAGTCATTATTTCATAATCCATAAAATAATCAAACTCTTCTTCTTTTATTCCCAAACCAAGACAGACCTTTTTCAATGGATAATAATATGATTCATTTTGCTTAAGCTTGACTGATTGCAATAATTCCCATGCACTGATACATTCCAGATTTTCTGAGCAAAAATCATATGAAAGACATCCAAGTCCTTCAATTCCACCTTCTACTGTTAACAATGTGGGAGTGTATACTGTGAAATTTTCAAATTTTTGTTTTCTATGAAGTTCTGTTGCAAATAGTTCGTTTATACTTTGCTGGTATGATTCTCCATAATTACCTTTAATCATATATCTGCGGCCTGAAGTGTCAATACACCATTTTTTCTGAAGTTCTCCCTGTGAAGCAGCGCAGTTAAATTTTGTTTTCTTCCTTAAATCAAGTAAATTGTCCTTGTTTAGTGTTATTTCACCAAATGTATCTACGAAATCATTTGTAAACAGATTTACATCTTTCCATTCGATATCTTCACCACGAGGTTTAATCCAATAACAATCCGACAAACTTAAGGCCAAATTATCTACCAAAGCACTGTTTGTTGAAGAATATCCAAGTCTTTGCAGGGCAGTCTTAGCTCCGTGCCTCGTCTTAGGAATAGCCCTGTCCTTCCACCAATCATGAAATTTCATATCATTCATCTGTCCACCTATAGGAAAGTGGGCAAGAGCTGCTTCATTTTTTCTGTAATTTCCGAGAGTTCCACCTTCTGTCAGCTCCATCAGGCAAACAGGTATATCTTTATGCATTAAATAGTATTCTTTAGCTATTTTCTTCGCCATATATTAACTCCATATAATATCTTCTGTTTTATCAAGTCTACAGTCACGATTAAATTTATCAACTATTTCATAATAGGATTCAAATAAATCAGCCACATATAATGAAAGATTTTTTTCCTTAACACCATCAAGATCTTCACCTATCTTGATTTTTGTACCTATTGAATCAATTAAATACCCAGCGTCTCTGTTATAATAATAAATCTTACCGTTATTATCTTCAATTTTACACATATTATCATTATCTATCGGTAACTGGTTGGCAATCAATTTTATAATATACGGCGTTGGCGAGCTTTCTCCCTGCTCCCATTTTTGCAATGTACTTATTGGTATATTGAACATCTTTGAAAAACTACGTTGCGAAAGGCCGGTAGTATTTCGTATTTCCTTAATGTTCATAATAACAAACCTCCCATAAAAAATATATCCAATTTGGTTACTCTTTTTGTTATTATACCCAAATCGGATATATAATGTCAATATAATTTAATTTATTTCTGACCACAATTTTGACCATCTAAAACTAAAAAATATATAAAATACATCCCAATATTCCCTTAAAAATGTAAAAAGATACAAAAAAAGATACGATAGTTGACATAAAACGACTTAAGTTTTATTATATATCTAGTGTTTTTTAACAGAGGTGATTTTCGCAGATTGTAATAATCTGCGAAATCCAACCTCCCTTTTAATGTAGTGTTTCACCCGGAGGCAGCAAATGAGCATACATCTTTACAAACACAACGAAGATGCATACAGAGCAGTCGAGACCATGCTGGAGGAAAAGCAGATGGCAGCCGTCATCCATCCGACCGGCACGGGCAAGTCGATGATAGCCTTCAAGCTCGTGGAGCAGCATCCGCACAAGCACTTTCTATGCTATCGCCAAGTGAGTACATCTACAAGACACAGCTTGAGAACATAGACACACAGTTCTCAAACATAGAATACATGTCGTACAGCAGACTCATGAAGCATGAGGACAGCATAGACACCCTGCACCCTGACTATATAATACTCGATGAGTTCCACCGCTGTGGAGCCGCAGAGTGGGGCAAGAGTGTGAGAAAGCTTCTGGAAGCATATCCGAACGCAAAGCGCCTGGGGCTCTCAGCGACAAACATACGCTATCTGGATAACCAGCGCAATATGGCAGAGGAGCTCTTTGAGGGCAACATAGCCTCAGAGATGACACTCGGAGAAGCAATCGTGAGGGAAATACTTCCGGAGCCTAAATATGTCATAGCCATGTATTCATACAAGAAAGAGCTCGAACAACTGAAAAAACGAATCGAGGCTTATCAAACCCGGGACTTGTATCGGAAAACGAAAAGCTTCTAGAGCAGCTAAAGCGTGCACTCGAGCAGGCAGACGGCCTCACAGAGGTCTTTGCCAGACAGATGACAAAGCCTGATGGCAAATACATAGTATTCTGCTCGGGCAGAGAGCATATGGATGAGATGAAGGCACAGGCTGCCGACTGGTTTAGCAAGGTGGACAAAAAGCCACACATATACACAGCGTACTACAACGAAGCGTCGACCAGTAAAGCCTTTGCCGAATTCAAAAAGGACACAGGAAACCACTTAAAGCTTCTTTACTGCATAGACATGCTAAACGAGGGCATACATGTGGATGACGTGGACGGAGTAATACTGCTTCGCCCTACGGTGTCGCCAATTATCTATCTGCAGCAGATAGGTAGAGCACTGTCAGCAGGAAACAAAAACCAGCCGGTCATCTTTGACATGGTCAACAATTTCGACAGTCTCTACTGCATAGACTGCCTGAAAAACGAGATGCAGGAAGCCTTTTTACTGTATCCGGACACTCACTCGCCAAGAGAGCACTTTGACGACAGATTCCGCATCATTGACGAGACCAAGGACAGCAGGAATATATTTATGCGTTTACAGGAAAATCTGGGAAGTGCGTGGGACACATACTATGAGGCAGCAAAGCAGTGGTATGAGGAAAATGGAAATCTCAAGATACCAAAGAGCTATGTCACTGGGGCAGGACTCACACTGGGAGCATGGATAAACACCCAGAGGCGTGTGAAGTCAGGCAATATATCCGGAAACCTCACCTGGGAAAAGATACAAAAGCTAAACGATATAGGCATGATATGGGATGTCACGGACTCAAGCTGGCAGGAGGTGCTTGAAGAGCTGAAAAGCTACCGCAATACCTACGGCAATCTGGATGTCAAGGCCAAATACGTATCGCCTACAGGCTTTAGGCTAGGCTCATGGATCAACAACATGCGCTTCAAGGTGAAAAAGTACGGACTAGAGCAGGCACTCACCGATGAGCAGAGAAAAGCGCTCGAGGAGCTTGGCATGATATGGGACCACAACAAGCAGAAGTGGGAAGAGTACTATAGCACAGCCAAGGCCTACTATAAGGAGCATGGAAACCTCGAAGTACCTGCAAAGTATGTCACAGCAGACGGCATACCACTTGGACGGTGGCTATCCAACCAGACCAATAGCCACTCTATGACAGACGAGCAGCTAAAGCGCTTACAGAGCATAGGCTACAGGTCAGAAAGCAAGACCACTATACAGTGGAACAGAAAGTTTGAGCTAGCAAAAACATATTACGAAAAAAACGGCAATCTGGACGTGCCGGTATCATATTCCACAGACGGAGTGAAGCTGGGACGCTGGATATCAAATATCAGATGCAAAAGAAAAAACCCTAACGCCAGCGGCATGGTGCTCGACACAGAGCGCATAGCAAGGCTTGACAGCATAGGGATGAACTGGAAATAGGGTAATCAAAGAAATACAGGGAGACACAGAAAAAATGTACAGAAAGAAAGGAAGAGGCTGGACAAAGCATATAGACTTTATGCTCTTAGATGTCCTGTGTATGCAGATAGCATTCATAGTCTCATACATATGGCGCTTTGGACTTGGCAATCCATACATAGATAAAGACTACAGGATACTGGCAGTAGCATTTCTACTCATAGATTTCTTCGTGGAAATAGTATTCGATGCCTTCAAAAACGTGTTGAAGCGTGGCTGTCTGGATGAATTTCTAGTTACATGTAAGCATGTTGCACTTGTAGAAATATTAACGACCTTCTTCCTGTTTACCACACAGATGGGTGAGATATATTCGCGGGCGTCATATTACATCATGATTCCGGTCTATGTGCTAATAGCTATATAGGCAGGGTAGTACTAAAGAAAATTATCAAAAAAAGAAGCTTTGCCACATCCAAAAAATCACTCTTAGTCGTAGCACCGGAAAAGCTCCTTCGGGAGACACTTCACGGACTAAAGGAAAAGAGCTTTGGATATACACAGATTGTGGCAGCGGCAATAGATGCTGACATGAAGGGCAAAACAATATGCGAAATACCAATAGTTGCAAATCATGATGGAATAGTGGACTACGCCTGTGAGGAATGGGTTGACGAGGTGCTTATCCCACCGTGTGCGGAGAGCGAATATCCCTACGAAATGGCAGACATATTCCTGGAGATGGGAATAGCTGTTCACAGAGGCATCACCAAAAACAAGGTTATGGCAGGCAGCTTTAATCAGATAGAAAAAATCGGTGACTACACAGTCATCACCGCCAGTATGAATTATGCAAGCACCACACAGCTTCTTGCAAAAAGAGGCATGGACATACTCGGAGGACTGGTCGGATGCATCATCACTTTGATAGTGACGATATTTGTGGGACCGGCAATCTATATAGCATCACCGGGACCGATTTTCTTCGCACAGGAGCGAATCGGCAGAAACGGAAGAAGTTCAGGATGTACAAATTCAGAAGTATGTACATGGATGCCGAGGAGCGAAAGAAGGAGCTTGCGGCACAAAACAAGGTGAGCGACGGAATGATGTTCAAGATGGACTTCGATCCGAGAATCATAGGCAACAGGATACTGCCGGATGGAACAAAGAAAACCGGCATAGGACAGTTTATCAGGAAGACATCTATAGATGAACTGCCACAGTTTTGGAACATCCTCAAAGGAGATATGAGTCTGGTGGGAACACGACCACCGACACTCGATGAGTGGGAGAAGTATGAACCACACCACAGAGCCAGGATGTCATTCAGACCGGGACTGACCGGACTGTGGCAGGTGAGTGGTAGGAGCAATATCACGGACTTTGAGGAAGTGGTGAGGCTGGATACCCAGTATATTGGGGAGTGGAGTGTGAAGGGGGATATAAAGATTATTTGGCAGACTGCCGTAGGAGTATTAAGGAATGATGGAGCAATGTAAGGAAAAACTTAGTATTGCAAGGTTGACACGAGCGATATTTTCCAGCGTGACTAAGAAAATGCACAGAAGATGAGGAAATTATTATGGATATTAAAAAGAAATATGAGCGTTGGCTGGCAAATGCAACTGCTGATGCGGATGTTGCTGTCGAACTTAAAACGCTGGATGATACAAAAATTGAAGATGCTTTTTACCGTGATCTTGCCTTTGGAACGGGCGGTCTGCGCGGCGTTATTGGCGCAGGAACCAACCGTATGAACATCTACACGGTTGCAAAGGCATCTCAGGGTCTGGCGGACTATTTAAAGAAGAATTTTGAAACTCCGTCTGTAGTCATCGGCTATGACAGTCGCATCAAGAGCGATGTATTTGCAAAGGTGGCTGCCGGTGTGTTTGGTGCGAATGGTGTCAAGGTCAATATCTGGCCTGTTTTGATGCCGGTCCCGACTGTGTCTTTTGCGACCCGTTATCTGCATACCTCTGCAGGTGTCATGGTGACCGCATCCCACAATCCTAGCAAGTACAATGGCTATAAGGTCTATGGTGCTGATGGCTGCCAGATTACGACCGAGGCTGCTGCGGAGATTCTAGCCGAAATTGAAAAGCTGGATATTTTTGCAGATGTTAAGACTAGCGATTTTGAAGCAGGTGTGGCAGACGGCAGTATCCAGTACATTCCGGATGAAGTCTACATCGCCTTTGTGGAGCAGGTCAAGAGCCAGTCCGTTCTGTTTGGTGAAGAAGTTAATAAGAACGTAGCTATCGTGTACAGCCCACTGAACGGTACCGGCTTAAAGCCTGTAACTCGTACTCTAAAAGAAATGGGCTATACCAACATTACCGTGGTCAAGGAGCAGGAGCAGCCAGACGGCAACTTCCCGACCTGTCCATATCCTAATCCGGAGATTAAGGAAGCAATGGCACTGGGTATGGAATACGCCAAGAAGTGCAATGCTGACCTGCTGCTTGCAACTGACCCGGACTGTGATCGTGTGGGCATTGCTGTCAAGAACAAGGCAGGTGAGTATGAACTGCTATCCGGTAACCAGACTGGTATGTTGCTGTTGGACTACATTTGCAGCCAGAGAGTAAAGCATGGAAAGATGCCTGCTGACCCTGTCATGGTCAAGACCATTGTTACGATGGACATGGGTGAGCAGATTGCTTCTCACTATGGCCTGTGCACTATCAATGTGCTGACTGGATTCAAGTTTATCGGTGAGCAGATCGGCAAGTTGGAGCAGCAGGGCAAGGTCGACAGCTATGTGTTCGGCTTTGAGGAAAGCTATGGTTATCTGACCGGTTCTTACGTTCGTGATAAGGACGGTGTGGACGGTGCTTACATGATTTGCGAGATGTTCAGCTATTATGCTGCCAAAGGTATCAGCTTGCTGGATAAGCTGGACGAGCTATACAAGACATATGGTTATTGTCTGAATACCCTGCACAGCTATGAATTTGATGGTAGTGCTGGTTTCGCAAAGATGCAGAGCATTATGCAGGTATTCCGTGGAGATATTAAGGAGTTCGGAGGCAAGAAAGTCGTAAAACTGCTGGACTACGCACCAGGTCTGGATGGCCTGCCGAAGTCTGATGTGCTGAAATTCCTGCTGGAAGATAACTGCTCTATCGTGGTACGTCCTTCTGGTACAGAGCCGAAGCTCAAGACCTATATTTCTGTCAGTGCAGAGAACAAGGAAGCTGCAGAAAAGATTGAAGCGGAAATTTGCGAGAGTGCTGAAGAGTACTTGAAGTAATAGATGGGAGAAAAAACAATGAATATTATTTTACTTTCTGGTGGTTCTGGTAAGCGTCTGTGGCCATTGTCTAACGATGTAAGAAGCAAGCAGTTTATCAAACTGTTTAAGGATGAAAATGGAAATTATGAATCCATGGTACAGCGCGTATATCGCCAGGTTACGACAGTAGACGCAAATGCGAAAATCACAATTGCCACAAGTAAATCACAGGCAAGTGCTATCAAGAATCAGCTTGGGGAGAAGGTTGCTATTTGTGTAGAACCTTGCCGTCGCGATACATTTCCGGCAATTGCTCTGGCAGCATCCTATCTTCATGATGAACTTGGCGTCGGAGAGAATGAGGCAGTTGTTGTCTGCCCGGTAGATCCATATGTTGATAATACATATTACGAGGCGGTTGGAAAGCTTCAGAAGCTGGCAGAAGAAGGAAAGTCAAATCTGACATTGCTGGGAATTGAGCCGACATATCCTAGTGAAAAGTATGGTTATATCATTCCGGTGTCTGGCGAGAATGTCAGTGTAGTTTCAGAATTTAAGGAAAAACCAAATACGGAAACAGCTAAGAAGTATATGACACAGAAAGCTTTGTGGAATGCAGGTATTTTTGCTTTTAAGCTCGGATATCTGCTTAACACAGCCCATAAGATGATTGAATTTGAGGATTACCGTGATCTTTTCAACAAGTATGACACACTGACAAAGATCAGTTTCGATTATGCTGTTGTGGAGAAGGAACAGAGTATTCAAGTTTTCAGGTACCGTGGGGACTGGAAGGATGTAGGAACCTGGAACATGATGGCTGAGGTAATGGCTGATCAAACGAAGGGAAGAGCTATTCTCGATGAAACCTGTGTTAACACAAATATTGTGAACGAGCTGAACATTCCAATCCTCTGCATGGGCTGCAAAGACATGATTGTTGCCGCCAGTGGTGATGGCATCCTGATTTCGGATAAGGAACGTAGCGGTTATATGAAACCCTATGTTGAGAAGATAGAAATAGATGCTATGTATGCAGAGAAATCCTGGGGCAGCTATACGGTTATTGATGTACAGCCCGGTTCCATGACTGTGAAGCTCTCCATGAGAGTTGGTGAGAGCTTAAGTTATCATTACCACAATCACCGTGAAGAAGTATGGACAGTTGTTTCTGGTAAGGGTAAAGCAATGGTGGACGGAATGGAGCAGATTCTTCGCACAGGTGATGTGATCACAATCTCAGCAGGATGTAAACACACCGTTCAGGCTCTTACAACACTTGATATCATCGAGGTTCAGTTGGGCGAAGAGATTAGTGCCCATGACAAGATAAAGGTTGAGATGTAAGAAGAAATACGGGTTCAAAAAGTTTAGGAGTTCATAAATGGAAATTTTAAGGCTTTCCCCAGTAGGGAAGGATTATCTCTGGGGCGGAACACGTCTCAGGGATGAGTATGGTAAAAAAATTGATCTCACACCGCTTGCGGAAACGTGGGAATGCTCCGTCCATCCGGATGGTCCGAGCGTTGTACCAAGCGGCAAGTTCAAAGGAAAGACGCTTGCTGATGTACTGAAGCTCCATCCGGAGTATCTTGGGACAAAAGTAAAAAATGGTGAGTTGCCTGTTCTGGTGAAGTTTATAGATGCAAAGAAAGATTTGTCTGTCCAGGTACATCCGAATGATGCATATGCAAGAGAACACGAGCATCAGAACGGAAAAACGGAGATGTGGTACATCATCGATGCGGAAGAAGGTGCAAGTCTCATCTACGGTTTTAGACACAAGGTTACCAAAGAAAAGCTGAGAATGGCTGTAGAAACAGGAACTCTCGATAAGCATCTGCAGAAAGTATCGGTTCATAAAGGCGATTTGTTCTTCGTCCCGGCTGGCACAGTTCATGGCATCGGCGCAGGAATCCTTTTGGCGGAAATTCAGGAAAGCTCAAATTTAACGTACCGTGTATATGATTACAACAGAGTGGACAAAAACGGAAAGAAGCGTGAGTTGCATTTTGATAAGGCTGTTCAGGTCATGAACATGAATGCAGAAGAAGATATAACACAGAAAAGCCGTGTTGTGAGGTATTATTCTGGATGTTCAAGAGAATTGATCTGTCGTTGCAAATACTTTGAGGCAGAAAGAATACACGCCACAAAGGGTTTTTCCTTTTCCGTCTTAGAAGAATCATTCCAAATTATGATGTGTATTGATGGAGATGGAGAAATAGCAACAACCAAGCCAGATCAGAAGCCGGTACGGTTCAATAAAGGAGAGACAATGTTTCTTCCGGCAGGACTGGGAAGATGCCAGGTGATTGGAGAAACAACATTACTGAAGATTAGATGTTAATGCATCTGATTAAATAATTTAAAACAAGGAGAAAACTATTATGAAAAAAGCACTGATTACAGGAATTACAGGACAGGATGGTTCTTATCTTGCAGAACTTCTGCTTGAAAAAGGCTATGAAGTTCATGGTATTATCCGCCGTGCATCTGTATCAACGACAGCACGCATAGATCATATTATGGATAAAATTACGATTCATGAGGGCGATCTTTCAGATTCATCCAGTATCATCAGAATTGTTTTACAGGTGAAACCGGATGAAATCTATAATCTTGCAGCGCAGTCACATGTGCAGGTGTCCTTTGACGCGGCTGAATACACAGGTGATGTAGATGCTCTAGGAGTTTTACGTATTCTGGAAGCAGTTCATATCGCAGGACTGGAAAAGACCTGCCGTATTTATCAGGCATCTACTTCAGAGCTTTATGGTAAGGTAGAGGAATGTCCGCAGAGTGAAACTACTCCATTTCATCCGTATAGTCCGTATGCGGTTGCAAAGCAGTATGGTTTCTGGATGATTAAGGAATACCGCGAGGCTTATGGAATGTTCGCCTGCAACGGTATTTTGTTCAATCATGAGTCCGAACGTCGCGGAGATAATTTTGTTACAAGAAAAATTACTCTTGCAGCCGGACGTATTGCGTGTGGCCTTCAGGATCATTTGGAACTGGGCAATCTGGATTCTCTCCGCGATTGGGGATATGCAAAGGATTATGTAGAGTGTATGTGGCTGATTCTTCAGCAGGATGAGCCGGATGATTTTGTTATTGCAACCGGTGTGCAGCACACAGTTAGGGAATTTACCACACTTGCCTTCGCAAATGATGGCATCGAACTGGAATGGAAGGGTGTTGGCATGGATGAGAAGGGCTATGACAAAAAAACAGGTAAGATGCTTGTTTGCGTAAATCCCCAGTGGTTCCGTCCTACAGATGTTGTCAATCTGTGGGGTAATCCGACTAAAGCAAAGACTGTGCTTGGCTGGAATCCTCAGAAAACAAGCTATGAGCAGCTGTGCTCAATTATGGCTGAACACGATTTGCAACTTGCGAAGAAGGAAGCAGAACAGAAAAAATAAATATTAAGTGGTGCAGGCATAATGCATGTATGGCATAGATATAACAGAAAAAGTCATGTCTGTACCTTTTTGATTTATGGAGAGGGGTTTGAACGTATGAAGAAAGTATTCATTTTTGGTATAGGAGGATTTGCAGGAAGCTATCTGGCACAGGAATTTATAGATAATGGCTATGTCGTTGCTGGCTCTGATAAGGTTAAGAGTGAAAGCCTAAATAAGTTAGTCGATTTTGTGGAAGCGGATTTGTTGAATGCAGAGAACATAGAAAAGATTGTTTCTGAAAAGAAGCCTGATATGATCATTAATCTTGCGGCAATAAGTAGTGTAGGTGCTTCTTGGGGTATTCCCCAAATCACGATGTCTGTGAACGTGATTGGGGCACTTAATATCATGGAAGCAGCAAGAAAAATAGATAACCGGCCCAAAGTGATGTTTATTGGTTCAAGCGAGGAATATGCAGTCTCAGACAAGCCAATGAACGAACAGACAATATTAAATGCTAATAATCCATATGGTATCTCTAAAATGGCTCAGGAGAAGTTTGCTGAAGTCTACAGGGAAAGGTATGGAATGCAAATTTATTGTGTAAGGCCATTTAACCACACAGGTATAGGCCAGAGGGATTCCTTCGTTCTGCCAAGCTTTTGTAAACAAGCAGCGGTAATTGAGAGGTCTGGTAAACCAGGAACAATTAAGGTTGGAAATTTGGCTGCAGAGCGTGATTTCAGCGACGTTAGAGATATTGTAAGAGCCTATAGGATGATTATAGAAAATTCAGATTGTACCAGAATTTATAATGTTGGTTCAGGAAAAGCCTATAAGCTAAGTGAGCTGTTGAACTATATTGTATCGCTTAGTAAGCAGAAAATTACTGTAGAAATTGATCCAGAAAGATTCAGACCGGTTGATACACAGGTGATCTGTTGCAATCATGAGTTAATAAGCAAAGAATTGGGATGGAAACCTAAGTACAGTATTTTTGATACATTAAAAGGAATGTTCGACAGTTACCTCTGTAATATTTAATGGAGAGAAATCATGGATAGAATTAGTTTTTTAAACACATATATAGATAATCTTACTATGGCAGAAGCTGTAGAAGAGGCTCAACATTTGATAGAAAAAAAGGAAAATTCGTATATTGTCACTCCAAATTTGGATCATATTGTTATTTTGGAAAAGGACAAAGAATTTGCAGAAATATACGCAAATGCTGATCTGATACTCGCAGATGGGAAACCATTAATATGGATTTCTAAAATGTTGAAGAATCCAATTAAAGAAAAGATATCAGGTTCTGATTTCTTTCCACAATTATGCAGTATGTGTGCCAAAAATGGGTATAGTATCTTCATATTAGGGGCGGGAAAGGGAATTGCAGAAATTGCTGCAAACAATCTTTGTCAAAAATTTCATGGACTGCGCATAGTAGGGACATACTCACCTCCAATTGGGTTTGAAAAGGATAGAAAAGAGTTGTTAAAAATAGCCGGAATGGTAAAGAAAGCATCCCCGGATATTTTTGCAGTTTCTTTAGGGTCGCCTAAAGGAGAAAAATTTATATACAGACATCTAAAAGAATATGGAGTCTCTCTTGGAATTTCGATTGGGGCAACAATTGATTTTGAGGCTGGTAACGTAAAGAGAGCTCCAAAATGGATGGCAGACCATGGATTGGAGTGGCTGTTTCGTATAACTCAAGATCCGAAAAGATTGATTAAGAGATACTGGAATGATGCTGTAAATATTGTTCCGATAATAAGAAAATATAAAAACAAAGGATAAAAAATGGTATGGAACTCCGATTAAGGAAAAAAATCAGGGTCGGATTTGTTCCCACGTATTTGTGAATTGGCAGCAAAAGTGGATATACCATGTTCTTTTGGGCGCAACAGAGGCAAAGAATCTTATTAAAAAATTTTCAGGATTAAACGTTGTAGGTACATATTCTCCACCGTATGGATTTGAAAAAGATGAAATGAAATGAAGAAAATTGAGGATATGATTAAGAGTGCAAATCCGCATATTCTTATTGTAGGGCTAGGATGTCCAAAACAAGAGAAATTTAAATATCATAATTGTGAGAAGCTGGGTGTTCCTCTATCTTTGGGACTTGGAGCAAGTCTTGACTTTGAGGCAGGAAATATTAAAAGAGCTCCTAAATGGATGGCAAATCATGGGTTGGAGTGGTTGTTTAGAATAACGCAGGATCCCAAAAGACTTGCTAAGAGATATCTAGTCGACGATAGAAAAATTCTTAGATTGGCATATAAGTACAAAGGAAAATAGTTTTAAGTGTAAGTGATAATTATTAAGAGGCACAATAAATTTAAAGAGTAATAGCTAGGTTTGAATAAAGTATAATTGGATTATATAACTCTAAAAGAAAACATTAAGAAAATCATTTTGTTTCACATTAAAATATTAAAGTTACTAGGGGACGAAGGAATGTATAAAACCAAAATATATGAGCTGATAGATAAGCATAAAATAATATCGTTTGATGTTTTTGATACATTAATTTGTAGAGATGTAAATAATTACAAGATAGTATTTGAAGTAATTGAAAAAAAATTAATTAAAAAATATGGTGACTTGTTTGTAGGATTTGCTGAAAAAAGAATTGACGCAGAGAGAAAAACAAGGGAATTGATAAATAGAGAAGTAACCTTAGATGAAATATATGCGAATCTAAATTATACAAACAATGATATAATTAAGAAGATAGAAGAAGAGACAGAAATTGGTTTAACAAGTCCTAATCCAGTTATTATTCCAATATATAATTATTGTGTTAAAAATAATAAAACCGTGGTTGTTACATCGGATATGTATTTAAGCGAAGATATAATCAGAAGAATATTAACTAAAAATGGTTTTGAAGGGTATACTAATATATTTGTTTCATCTGAATTTGGTGAAAAAAAAGAAATGGGAAACTTTTTAAAAGAGTAGTGGATGAACTAAGAGTAAAGCCAAAAGAAATTTTGCATATTGGAGATAATATAAGATCTGATGTGATATTTGCAAACTTAAGTGGCATTAAAGGGGTTCAGATTAAGAATAAAAAGAATACTAAGTATGTAGTAGATAAAAGAAAGACATATAATTTTATAAATAATCGAATTCAAAAGCTAAATGATCCATATGAAAGAATAGGATATGAAATATATGGAGTATTAATTGTAGGTTTTTTGAACTGGTGTAATGAAGAATTAGAAAGAAAAGGTATCAAAAAAGTTTTTTTTTGCTGCTCGGGATAGTTTTGTTTTGAAAGAAGCATTTGAGATAATGTATCCTGATTATGACAGTTCTTATTTTAAAGTTTCTAGAAGAGCAGTTCAGGTTCCGGCAATTAATTTTAATAATCAAAGGTACAATTTATTTCTAAAAATTGCATCATTTGATGCAATATCTGATGTGACAAGTATATATAAGAGGATAGGCCTTGAGGAAGTTTCATCTTCTAAAGCAGAGGTTTTTCAATCTAATATAAAAAGCTTTTTTGAACAGGATTACGTTATAAGAAAAATGAAAATTAATATTTTCACGTGCGGAAGAAGAACGTAAAGCTATGCTAAAATATTTGAAAAACATTAATTTCAACGGTTCTGTTGCATTCATTGATGTTGGCTGGAAGTGTTCGACTCAAAATGCATTATCGCATTTTGGAAATGTAGATATCTGGGGATTGTACCTAGGCATACATCCACATGCAAAGGAAGATGTTCATGGAAAGGGGTATTTGTTTGACAAGGAATACTCAAACTATTTTTATACTGTCATGGGCGGGATGTCGCTTTTAGAAGCTTTTTTTACAGCACCTGAGAAATCATTAAAAAAATATGAAATGAATGATAGTGACGATGATGTGTGTTTTGAATATGAAATAGGTGATAGTATAGATACTGATAGTGTTATTTTCAAAATGCATAAAGGTGCGATTAAATTTGTTAATGACTATTGTAACTCATTACTTCAAAGCATTGATTTTATAGATTTCGATGAAGCTTTTACATCATTAAAATCGATTATAGATATACCAACAAAAGAAAATCTTGATGTATTTGGAGCTTTTTCCGATGGAAAATGAAGGAAAAATATCACCTATTATTCCAAGAAATGCATTAAAAGGAATAAAAGAAAAAGTTAAAGGTTATGGAAAATCAGGTTGGAAAATAGGATACTTGAAAAAACTATTGAAGTTTCCGTTGCCATATAAAACTTTATTTGAACTTTCATATAATCTGTATAAAAAGAACAGATGATTATTGTAACGAATGGAGTGAAAAGATACTTATGAAAAAATTTTAGTTATCGGAATGTCGGATACACTAGGAGGCGTCGAAACATATATATACAATTTGATTAAAATGATTGATAAGAAAAAGTTTACATTTGATTTTTTAGTAATTGGACAAGATAATAAATCTGTATTTGAAAAAGAGATTAATGATATTTTAGGGAATGATAAAAATCATTTTTATTATTCTCCTAATCTAAAAAAACATTATGTAGAAACACAGAAATGGCTTACTCAGTTTTATAAGAAAAATCAATATGATATTATTTATTTAAATACATGTACTGCAGCTAGAATATCATATTGTGTTAAAGGCTTAAAAAATAATAGAACGAAGCTGATCACGCATAGTCATAATGGAAAAGCAGATAACTGGAAAGGTAGTCTAACTAATAAGTTAATCAAAAAATATACGACAAAAAGGAGTGCATATAGATTGGCATGCTCTGATTTGGCATATTCTTACTTATTCTCTGATAGTATGAGTGGAAAGTGGTTTGTACCTAATGGAGTTGAAATAGATAGATTTAAATTTAATGAAGTGGAAAGACGAATAATCAGAGTTCAAAATAATATCAGTAAAGATAATATTGTTATTGGAAATGTTGGACGTTCAGCACAAAAGAATCACAGATATTTCTTGATTTGGCAGAAAAACTTGATAATAAGTTTGTTTTCTTATTACTTGGAAATGGTGAATTAAAAGAAGAATTTATTGAAAAAGTGAAAGAATGTGGTTTAGAAGATAAATTTAGAGTTGTGTCAGCTAAAACTGATGTGGAAAGATATTATAGTGCTATGGATGTTTTTGTAATGCCATCAATATTTGAAGGATTACCAATTACTGCTATTGAGGCACAATGTAATGGCTTACCGTGTGTATTTTCAACGTACATAACTCAGCAAGTCAAGTTGTCATCAAATTGCGAATTTGTCGATCTAGAGGACAAAGGCAAGTGGATTGAGGTCATAAGTAATTTTTCAAAATCACGTTATGATGGAGTTAAAGTGATAACGGATAATAAGTTTGACATCGATTCAACAGTGAAAATGATGGAAATGATTTTTGAAGAGCTTTGATAGAAATACTGTAAATATGGAGGTTACGGATGGATTATAAGGTTAGTGTTGTGGTACCTATTTTTAATATCTTTCCTTATTTAGAAGATTGTATAAATAGTATCTTAGAACAAACATATGATAATATTGAAATTGTTTTGGTAGATGACGGTTCAACTGATGATAGTGGAAGATTATGTGAGGAATATTCTGAGAAATATGAAAACATAATTGTAGTTCATCAGGTGAATGCTGGTTTAGGGATGGCTAGAAACACAGGTATAAGAAATGCAAAAGGCGATTATATTTGTTTTGTTGATGGGGATGATTATATTTCTAAAGATCATGTTTCTAATTTAATGTCAAGAATAATACAAGAAGGTACAGATGCTTGTTATGGTGGTTATCAGCAACAGAAGGGTGAAGTTTTTATAGAACAAAAAAATCCACTGTCAGGATTATATCTAGATAAGCAAAGAATATTGCATGAGTTTATTCCACGAATGTGTGGAAAATTAGATTATCATTGCGTTGATGAAGTTCCTATGTCAGTATGCATGAGCATTTATTCCATGCAAATATTAAAAGATAATTGTTTGCTGTTTAATTCTGAAAGAAAACTCATTAGTGAAGATTTTGTTTTTAATTTGGACTTCTTAGAGCATTCTAATAGCATAAGTGTTTCAGAATCATGTGGTTATTTTTATAGAAATAATGAAGGTTCATTAACAAAGAAATATTTGGGAGATAGATTAATGAAACAAATAGATTTTACCAAATATATCATTGCTAGAACAAAAAAATTAGGTGTTTATGAAGAAAGCTATCAGAGAATATATTCTACTTTTTATCTTGGGTAAGAAATATTGTGAAAAGCGAACAATCAAATTATCAAGTTGTTGGAATAAGAACTTCAATTAATAAAATAAAAGAAACATGTTTGAATGAATTTGTTATTGAATCATTAGAAATATACGATGAAAAATATTTAACTAGGATGCCAGCGTTTTTGAACTTCTAATACGAAAGAGATTATGTAGTATTATATGGATAATGTCTTACATCAAATCAAAAATTGAGCACCAGTAGTTATTGAATAAAGGTGGGAATGTATAGATGAAACTTACAAGAAAAATCTTGTTTAATAATATATGCGCTTTTCTTCGCAATTTTTAAACCATATTTTTTGCCAACGAATATGCAACAGGGAATAAAAATACTAATAATAATGTGGTGTTTGTTTTTAATAGCAATTAAAATGAAACCCATTAGATGGATAAATATTTCGTTGCTGTATTCAGGCATTATAGCGATATCTTCATATATTGCATATAAAAACAATTATGTTTCACAATCTACATTGCTAGATGGAATATTTTATTCTATATGTATATATGTCGTATATACGATTTTTGAGTATTTATGCAAAAAGGAAAATATTGAGTATATAATGGCATGTATTCTAGATGTCAGTGGATTATATGCTGTTTTAACAATTTTATCACTGTTTAAGCCATTGTATATAGATGATTCTGGTTTAAGTGTATATTTATTTGGAAACAAATTTTTATCATCGTATTACTTGTTGTTTTTTTTGATGACATTTTATTCAGTATACAATATAAAAATTAAAAATAATTATACGTGGAGAATACGTTTTTTGTTTTTGGCGTTAATATGTCTGCTATTTACCGTTGGAGCAAAATGTTCTACTGGAGCAATTGCTACAATATTAATTATTATTAGCTTATTTGTTCCGGATAAAATAAAAAGAGTACTCAAATCTCCGTGGATAGTAATGGGTTCTATGGTAGCATCGGCATTATTTCCTACATTCATGACAGTTATTATGAACAATAGTATAGTAAGATATATTGTTGTTCAAGTGTTCCATGAATCTGTTGATTTAAATTTTAGAAATGTCATTTATTAATAATCATATATTTCAGTTGATTAGTAAAGTTTTTGGTATGGATATGGTTATAATAATACAATGATGCTTGATAAAACAAATCAAGTATTTAGTAATGCCCAAAATGCTTTATTAGAGATTATACTTAGATTTGGGTCTATTGGAGCAATAATACTTGTCATTACTGTATTATATTGCTTTTGCAAAGGTGCTAAGTCTGATTGTATAGAAGGCTATGTATGGTTAACTTATATATATATTATTATTGGGACGGTTGAAGTATCATATAGTTGGTGTTTTATACTGTCGATATTCTTGGTTAGATGGGGCAGTAAGACAAGAAATAACAGTGTTATAGAATATGATTAATGAGGGAATCTTTTTCGTACGCGATATTCTTAAGGAAGGAGAATAGTGCACTATCGTTAGGAACTAACTGGATTATGTGCAATAATAAAGAATGAAAGTTGGAATTATGAGCATGCATAGAATACCAAATTATGGATCTTTTATGCAAGCATATTCATTAAAGAAGATGATTGAAAGTTTAGATCATGAAGTATGTTTTGTTGATTATCA
>ENA-OQCN01000337-OQCN01000337.1-human-gut-metagenome-genome-assembly--contig:-NODE-337-length-25159-cov-3.917106_pt1 | contig 25159 bp, 34 predicted proteins | sample MGYA00242497_ERZ504576 | MGnify/ENA primary metagenome ERZ504576 (study PRJEB26092, sample SAMD00036296) | human gut metagenome | host: Homo sapiens | study: EMG produced TPA metagenomics assembly of... | reverse complement strand
TTCTTTGTATACTTCAATAGCTGTGATTCATCCACACTCTCTAACCAAGTACGCACAGGCGTTAATGAAATCTTAAACTCTTCATGAATTGCGATTTGTAGACACTGATTATATATATCAAGCTTATCTTTTAATAACATGTTGCCCTCATTTGCCAAGTCATACATCGATTCACACGATTTGCGTTGGGTTTTAAATACATCATAACGAAGTTCCAGTTTTGACCCCTTTTTTAAAGACACACGATCATATACATATTGAATCAATGTCGCATCACTCGTAGAAATTGCCTCCTTCATCAAAAATATGGATGCTTGTTCATTTTGGTATACATCATCTAAGATCCAGCCATTTAAAACCCATGTATATAAACGATCCTTTTGATCCGATTCATGATATGCCTTTTCAAACAAGGCAATATTATGATGATAATAGTAGGCATCAAACACATTTTTTGGACTTGTACTTTTTAAAATTAAGAAGACAGACAGAATACATAAAGAAAGTACAACCAAGATGTGAATGAACATATGTAAAACAATCATTGTCTTAAAAGTAGATAAATGAGAAATTCTTCTTTCTTGTTTTTGATGACACAAAAGCACAATGGGCATCATCCAAAATCCAAATAGCTCATGTACCAAAGAGCCAAGAGCATAGATATCACAACGAACATCCTTTTCATGAAGATTCATTAATTCGGGAGCACAATTGGATTTAGATGCCATGATGCAACACGCGAATGATTCTCAATACATGCATTAAAATCAATTAAATAAAAACGATTCTGATAATAAATAATATTTTCTAATTTCAAATCAATATAGAGATATCCAATTTCATGCAAAGCATGTAAAACAATCAAAATATCCAACAACAAGCGATACCTTTTAATAAAGCCTTTATATCGTTTCATAAATTGTTTGGCATTCATTCCTGGAATATATGTTTCAACAAAATATTGAGCCATCTCATCTTCAAAACACGTGACTAAACTAGGCACAAGGATCGAATTCAACTTTGAAAGCACATCGATTTCTGTTTTAAATTGATGCTTATATCGCTTTGTTTCATAGTTTTGACATACTTTTAATATATAAATACAAGTACTCAACTCATCTTGAACACGATATACATTTGAATTGTAAGACTCTAAAATCTTGTATCTATCATTCTTTAAATTCACATTCAACATCACCAAATCGTACTTTCATTCCATTTTTTAAACGCATCTTTCGCTTGACTTCTTTTCCATTTAAATATGTTTTATTCGTGCTCTTTAAATCTTGAATATAATACCTGTCATTTTCACAAACAATCTTGGCATGTTTTAAAGAGACACTTATATCTCGAAGTCTGACATCACAAACCATAGCTCTTCCCACTAAATTAATTTCATTTGATAAAGCGTATGTATCTTGTTCAATCACTAAATAAGCAGAAAAGTTAACTTGAACTTGTAAGAGTTGCGTTTTATCTTCCGAACTAGATTCAACAGGTTGATTTCTATGAAAAGCTTGTATGGGTTCTTTGACTTTAAATGTCTGTATACGCCTGTGTTTGAAAAAAGAGAATTTTTTTGGATAATAAAGCGTTCGGATATTATCAAGTCCTAAGACAAGATTGGGCAAACTAAACTCTGCACTCTTTAAAAATTTCAATAAAAAGCCAGGAATTTCAAATGCGGTTGTCGTTTGCATAGTCTTTGCGATATACTCAACCCATTTTTCAGACATATCTTTTTGAAACATCCAATTCGAGATTTGAATAGGGACAACCACAAACGCAAACCGATCGCCAAAGCCAGAAACAAATACATAATCCGGATCAAATAAAACAGGTTTATTTCGATTGGATGCGATAGCCTGTTCAAAAAGTTGATGCAAGAAAATATATCCTTCCTCATTTTCAAACACATATTGACTCAAAAAATCATGTAAAGGAATATAGCCTTCTGTCGCATAAACAATGGATGCACTTTTTTCATTTGTCAGCATACAAGGAAGACAAATATCATCATTTGACATTCGATCAAAGATGGATAAATCTAATAAACTTGGATCTTTTAAATGTACATACAAGTGGTTTTCATCCTTTTTATCTTGTTCAATCCATTCGGTCATTTCATCACCTCCATATTCTTAAACGTTTTTAAAAGAGGTTTTTCGAGAAAACTTTCATTATTTTTTTGATTTTTCGCACTTTTTTGTCTAAAATGAAACAATGATGAAATCTTTAACTTATATTCACGTTTATTTAATCCAAACCATACTCAATATTCTTCCTTTTTTCTGGATCGACGTATTTTACGACAATCAAACCTATATTGGAAATCAGTTAAATCACCCCATCTATTTATTTTTGTGGGCACTTAGTTCAGCTTTTGGCTTTTATTATTATTCAAAGAAAATCTGGGAAAAACAGAATGTGAAATATAATAAAAAAAATCATGCCCTAATTTGTCTTGGCATGATTCTTTCATCTTCAATTCCATATAACAATATTACAATTTTAAAAGATCTACACGTATGGCTTTCCATCCTATTTGTCGCTTCATTCATTATGGAATGGTTTTTCTATATTCCTGTAAATCTAAATAAAAACTCAATCCTGTTTTTCATCAATACCGGATTGAGTTTTGTGTTCACATTTATGTTTGGCCATATCACAGGCTTTTGTGAGATTTATTTTTCTTTTACTACAACTATTCTACTACATCATTGGTTGGTTCAGGATAAATCTTATCAATTTTAGCTAAATAGTTTTTAGCTTTCTCAACAAAATACATACGATTACCAATCTCAAGAACCTTTTCGAAATACATACGAGCTAATTTATAATCTTCTTCCACAAAGGAAATTAAAGCGATATAGTAACATGAATCCACTTGTTGAAATGGAAAATTTGCCCTTTGAAGCCCTTGTAAATAATACTTCTTACATGTGTTAAAATCTCCATCCATTAAATGAATCTTATTTTCAATAGCTGCCATTTCTTCACTTTGAATCATGATACCAGCACGTCCATAATGTAGACGAATACTTTGTGCTTCTTCTTTACAACGAGATAATCCATCTTCATCTTTTAACATATAATCAATATAAGACATCAATGACCAATATTGTAAAGAACTTGCAGCATCCTTTCTAGGATATGAAATCAATACATCTTGAGCTAATTCTGGATCATTTAAATAAATCAAGCATTGCGCAAGTAATGTATGTTGTTTTAAACGCGTATGTCCTTTTGAATTTGTACAATAGCAAATAATAGCACTCGCACAAGCTTCAGGATCACAATCTTCATATAATAACCTTGTGATTGGAAGAAGAGATACTGCACGATATCTTAAAACAAGATTAAACGCAAATAAATAGAACATCAACAATACAGCTAGAAGCAACATATTATTGATCAAAATTAAAATCACCAATAAGGCAACAATACCTAAGGCATAGATTCCATTTAATTTACGAACATTTTTACGACATGTCTTTGCGAGTTCTTTATAAGACTCATCTAAATTATGATGGATCTTATACATACGAACCAATTCATCATCATTTGAAAAATTAAATTCTCTACGCTCTTTAGAAATACTAGAGCGTAAACTCAACATTCCATAAATACAAACAATAAAGGCAGGAATCACAAGTAGAGTTCCAATATAAATCATATATTCTGGTAAGAAAAATATTAAAAACATTATGATCCATGGACTTATATTGAAACGAGCCGTTACATATTGACCAATATAAATAATATTTATAATCCCCGAAATCAATAGGGCATCCCCAAGATATAAAATCCACATATTATTTTGTAGATAGGTCAAAAACTTGATTCAATGCTTCTGTATTTACACCTGGAGCTTGACTTAAAGCACTTGAAAACATATCTGAATTTAAATCCACTCCACTTGAAAATACAACTGCACTCAACTAAGCCAACCACAAAAGCGACACTCATCGCTATTAAATGGGATTTACAACGATATTTCCACATATAACCACCTATTTCTTCTCTATAATTCTTGCAGGAATACCCACGGCTGTAGCACCTTCAGGTACATCTTTTAAAAGTACCGCATTGGCCCCTACACGACAACCCTTTTTTAAAGTGATATTTCCTAAACATTTGGCCCCACAACCAATATATACACCATCTTCTAAAGTAGGATGTCTTTTTACATGTTGCTTACCTGTTCCACCTAGTGTAACGCCATGATAAAGCTGACAATCATCACCAATAATTGCCGTTTCACCAATCACAACACCCATACCATGATCAATCATCAATCCTCGACCAATCACAGCACCAGGATGAATTTCAATACCCGTCCAATGTCTAGCTCGATTACTTACCAACGGGCAATAAATGTATGATTGTGCACCCAAAACCAATGGGCCATTCGATGCAAGCCAATCGCTTTGATGTGCGGATATAGCCAAAACACTTCCCATTTAGAATGGGCTGCAGGATCAAGCTGCATTGTTCGATTTATGTTATATAATCCATCACGGATAAAAGATCTCTTGTTTTTTTCTGACATGACAAAATTTTAGTTGATTTGTGTTCAAATTTCAAGTTTAGTGTTTATTTCACATAAACTTCACATAGTGAATCATCTAAAACTTTTCCAATTGAATCATGAATCACAAGATCCGCCTTTGAATCCATGTTCGTACTGTCTCTATTTATTAACACCAAATGTTTACCATGGAAATAATTAATCAAGCCTGCTGCAGGATATACAACCAAGCTTGTTCCACCTACAATTAAAAGATCTGCCTGTTCAATCGCATGAACGGCTGAATACAAAGTATATTCATCTAAACCTTCTTCATATAAGACTACATCTGGCTTAATAATGGCACCACACTTGGGACATCTAGGAATACCATCACTATCCCTATAATTTTTCATATCCTCTAAAGAATACTTAGCTTGACAATGTGTGCACGTATTTCTTAGTACACTTCCATGAAGCTCATATACATGTTTAGAACCCGCCATCTGATGTAAACCATCAATATTTTGCGTAACAATAGCCTTTAATTTACCCATCTGCTCTAGTTTTGAAAGAGCAAGATGCGCCTTATTCGGCTTTGCGTCTGAATAAATCATCTGATTAAAATAAAAATCAAAAAACTCTTTAGGATGACTTAAATAAAAACTATGTGACAACATAATTTCAGCAGGATAAGGATATTTCTTTTTATACAATCCATTATCACTACGAAAATCTGGAATATTACTCTCCGTAGACACGCCAGCTCCACCAAAAAATACAATACTATTACTTTCTTGAATCCATTCTTTTAAAGACATAAAATCACTTCCTGACCCTATTATACCTCGAAATCCAAAAAGAAAGGAAGATAATTCACTATCTTCCTTGAATATCAAATGTGTACTCGCCATCTTGACAATCTACATGGATTACATCTCCTTGCATAGCGCCAGTTTTAATCATTTCCTTGGCAATCTGTGTTTCAAGATTTCTTTGAATATAACGCTTCATAGGACGAGCACCATACACAGGATCTACACCCATTTTGGCAATTTGATTATATACGGCATCACTTACATTCAATGTAATGTCACGATCTGCCAAACGTTTTTGTAGTAAACCAACAAATTTATGGGCAATCTTAATAAAGGCTGAATCATTTAATGCATTAAACACAATAATTTCATCAATACGATTAATAAACTCCGGTTTAAAGTGTCGTTTTACTTCTTCCATATATTTTTCATGGATATTGCCAGATTCAAAGGCATATTGACTACCTAAGTTTGACGTTAAGATAATAATTGTATTCTTAAAATCAACAGTAACACCTTTCGAATCTGTAATACGACCATCATCCAAGATTTGAAGTAGCACATTAAATACATCTGGATGTGCCTTTTCAATTTCATCAAATAAGACAATACTATATGGATTACGACGAACTGCCTCTGTCAATTGACCACCTTCATCATATCCCACATATCCTGGAGGTGCACCAATTAATCGTGCCACACTGTGCTTTTCCATATACTCACTCATATCAATACGCACAATGTGTCTTTCATCATCAAATAACTGTTCTGCAAAGCTTTGGCAACTTCTGTTTTACCAACACCTGTAGGGCCTAAGAACATGAAAGATCCAATTGGACGATTTTCATCTTGAATCTGTGCTTTTGAACGCAAAATCGCATCCGTTACAAGTTCGAGAGCTTCATCTTGACCAACTACACGTTTTTCAAGTTCTGCTTTCAAATTCAACAATTTTTCTCTTTCACTCGCAACCAAACGCGTCACTTCAACACCTGTCCATCTAGAAACGATTTTCGCAATCAATTCCTCATTTACCGTTTCTTGAATTAATGCATCCTCTTTTTGACTTGCCTGTTCTTTTTGAATACGAGCCTCTAATTCTGGAATCATTCCATATTGAAGTTTAGCTGCATCTTCATAACGAGCTTCATTACGAGCTTGTTCCAAATCTAAACGAGCCTTCTCCAAACGCTGTTTATCTTCTTTCTCATTGGCCAAGCCACGCTTTTCATCTTCCCACTTAGAATGCATCTCATCACGTTTTGATTGTAAAGAAGCCAATTCACCTTCAATTTCTTCTCGACGCTCAACCGCTCTTTTATCTTCTTCTTTTTGAAGGGAGGTCTTTTCAATTTGAAGCTGCAAGATCTTACGCTGTAATTCATCCAATTCTTGAGGCATACTTTCCATTTCAACTTTTAATGTAGCACAAGCCTCATCCACCAAATCAATCGCTTTATCTGGCAAGAAACGATCTGTAATATAACGATCCGACATTGTGGCAGCCGCAATTAAAGCTTCATCCAAAATACGCACACCATGATAGCTTTCAAAACGATCTTTCAATCCACGCAAAATACTAATTGTATCTTCAACACTAGGTTGTGCAACTTGCACTTTTTGGAAACGACGCTCTAAAGCTGCATCCTTTTCAATATACTTACGATATTCATTAAATGTTGTTGCACCAATACAATGAAGTTCACCACGAGCTAACATTGGCTTTAATAAGTTAGCCGCATCCATGCTACCTTCTGTTTTACCAGCACCAACTAAGTTATGAATCTCATCAATAAATAAGATGATTTGTCCATCCGATTTTTTCACTTCATCCAAAATGGATTTTAAACGCTCCTCAAATTCACCACGATACTTAGCACCCGCAATCAAAGATCCCATATCTAATTCAATCAATCTTTTCTCTTTTAAAGACTCAGGTACATCCCCCTTCATAATACGCCAAGCAATACCTTCAACAACGGCTGTTTTACCAACACCTGGCTCACCAATTAAAACGGGATTATTCTTTGTCTTACGCGATAAAATCTGCATAACACGACGAATCTCATCATCACGACCAATAATTGGATCAATCTTACCATCACGCACATCCTGGACTAGATCACGACCATATTTCTTTAAAGCTTCTACATTCTCTTCTGAATTTGGCGTATCAAATTTCTTTCCATTACGACGCTCTAATTCAGCTTTAAAACAAGCATCCTTATTCAAATTAAAAGTTCTAACCAATTCTTTAGAAATATAAGAACGATTAAACAATAAAGCTAAGAATACACTAGCCACTGATAAATAAGTCTCATCATGTTGACTTGCCCAGTTTTGTGCATCCTCAAACGATTTTTGGACTTCATTTGATAAATTTATATTACTTGTCGAGCTCTTTGCGACACGATTTGATTCTTGTTGAACCATCTGTAAAGCACGCACTTTATCTAAGCCAATACGCTCAAATAAACCATCTAATACATCATCCTTAAAAATCGTCTCCAACATATCCACTGTATCCACGCTAGGATGTTGGTTAGATTTCGCTAAATTGATCGCATCCATTAAAATTTTCTGTAAACGCTCTGACATTTGTTCGATATTCATAAATAAGCACCTCCTTGTACTTAGCACTCACTCTTTATGATTGCTAATGATAGTATAACACTCTTTTTGGCACTGTCAACACTTAAGTGCTAATATTTTTTGAAAAAGAAAAAAGTAGATTTTCTCTACTTTCCGAATGTGTTACGATTATAAGCTCTTTGCCAATTCACACTAAATTCACCAACCGCAATCTTTGTTCCTGGATGATCAATCATTTGATATAAAACATCACAAGGAACAGTCACAGCTTGAATACCTGCCTTGATCAATTCATGTACTTGATATGTATTTTTAAAGCTTGCAGCAATCACTTTAGCCGGCATATGATTCACTCTTAACATTTCAATCAAGTCTTTAACATCTTGTACACCATCCCCATAATTACACATACGATTTGTATAAGGTGCTAAATATTCAGCTCCATTCATAGCTGCCAAAAATGCTTGATCTGCAGTATAGATGGCTGTAGCCAATGTGTGAATGCCTAATTTTTTACATTCCTTGATAGCTCTTAATCCTTCATGTGTAACAGGAATTTTCACATACATATTTTTATTACGAATGGAAGAAATCATTTTAGCCTCTTCCATGATTCCCTCGAAAGAAGTTTGTACAGTTTGAATAAACAACAATTGATCTTCGCTCAACACTTCGCATAAATCTTTTACAACATCCATGCTTCTCTGCCTGATTTTGTAAGAATTGTAGGATTTGTCGTAACCCCAGTAATTGTTAGTAAATCGTTTAGTTCTTTAATTTGTTCAATATTTGATGAATCAATAATCAATTCCATGATAAATCCTCCTTAAGTTCATATGTATCCTAACACTTGATAAAATCCGTTTCAACATCCATTTCACATCAAACAAATTATCTTAAATAAACACAATAAAACATGTTTCTTTATGTTCTTTTTGTGCTTTAATAGAATTATGAACACAACACAAAGAAGATATGAAATCTATGAAAAATTAAAAAAAGATAAAACAGTACAAGTTAATGAATTAGCTAAAGTATACGCAGTTTCCTTAATGACGATTCGAAGAGATTTAGATATGCTTGAAAATCAAGCCTTGCCACAAAAAGCTATGGAGGAGCTACATTAAACGAGTCTATATCTACAGAACCGGCTTTTGAAATCAAAGAAGGCATTTCTCAATCCGATAAAAAAGAAATTGCGATATTCGCAAGTACACTCATTCATGATAAAGACTCCATCTATTTAGATTGTGGTACAACCTGCCTTGAACTCTTTAAAAGAATCCATCATAAAAGATCACTATATTCACTAACTTTTGGAAGATTCTTCAATACGTTGATCGTAATACAAAAGCTAAAATCATTATGGCTCCAGGAACCTATAATCCTATTACACAAGCAGCATTATCTGAAAGTACGATTCAATTCTTTCAAAATTATTATATTGATAAAGCTTTTATTTCTGTTTTAGGAATCGATTTAGACTATGGTGTATCTATCCCTAGCATGAGTGATGCACTTGTCAAAAAAGCCATTCTTGCTTCTTCAAACAAAAAAATTGTATGGCAGACCATACAAAATTTAATAAAAAATATATGTCAAAAATTGCCAATATTGATGATTTTGACATGATCATCACCGATAATAAACTAGATGATACTATAAAACATGAAAACATTATAAAAGCACATTCGTGAAAATGTGCTTTTTGTTTATTAAAATGCTTTTTGACCTTTTACGTAAGTCATTTCAACAGAATAGTCATCATTCAATACAACGAAGTCTGCATCTTTTCCAGTTTGAATAGATCCTTTACGATCATCCACATTTAACATACGAGCCGGATTCAATGTACAAGCATTGATAGCTGTTTGCCAAGGAACCAATGCCTTTTCTACTAAAATACGAAGTCCATCATTGACATGCAATGTGCTTCCTGCAAGACCCTTTGTATCTGTTAAATGAGCACTTCCATCTGGATATAATTCGATTTCGTTACCACCAAATAATACTTTTGTACCAACTGGCAATCCCTTAACCATTAATGAATCTGTAATCATAATGCAGTGATCTGGCCCTTTAGCTGTAAAGTAATCATTTAATGCTTCATAAGTTGAATGGTTACCATCACAAATAAATTTCACCATATACATCTCTATAACGCATAGCTGCACCAACAAGTCCTGGTTCACGGTGATGGAATTTAGTCATACCATTGAATACGTGAGTCATTGAGTTTGCCCCATTCGCAATAGCTAAACGAGCCTGTTCAAAAGTAGCTCCTGAGTGACCTTGACTACATACAATTCCATTTGCACGTAAGAATTTTGTTAATTCAAAATTATCATCATGTTCACAAGCCATAGTCACAATTTTAATTAAATTATTAGAAGCAGCTAAATAACGTTTAAATTGTTCTACATCTGGTTTTACACAATATTGTTCTGGTTGAGCTCCCTTGTATACTTGGTCCAAATAAGGTCCTTCAAAGTGAATACCTAAAATTTCTGCACCTTCATACCCTTCTTCAACCACTTTCGCAACATTTTTAACCGCATTTGTCAAAACTTCTTCGGATTGTGTAATTGTTGTTGGAAGAATACCTGTAACACCTTCTTTAACAATGTTTTTCATCCAGTTACGAAGACCTTCTTCATTCGCATCATTTGTATCAAATCCATATGCACCATGTGTGTGCACATCAATAAATCCAGGAATAATTCTCTTATCTCCATAATCTTCATCCACATCTTTTTGGCCATACGGATAGATATTTACAATCTTTCCTTCTTCTACTTCAATTTGGGCTGCCAACCAAGTATTTACCACCCAAACTCTTTTACTTTGAATAATCATATCGACAATTCCTCCTAGCTTTTATTATACTCTCAAGAAAAAGAAAACACTTACACTTTTTAGTTGACTTTTTATATTTTTTATTTAAAAAATGTAAAAGTGTGCAAATGAATAGACATAACACATAAAAAATTTTAAAATAAAGAAAGAGGTGAATTAAAATGAAAAGAGCTAAAAAAATTATAGATAACGTATACTGGGTCGGAGTAAGAGACTTAAACAACCGCCACTTCCATGGCGATTTATATCCAATTGATGAAGGATGTACATACAACGCCTATTTAGTGGTAGATGATGAAGTTACATTATTCGATACAGTAGAAGAAGAATTTACAGAAGAACTGTTAGAAAGAGTGGAATCCGTACTACAAGGAAGAGAAATTGACAATATCGTTGTTCAACATACAGAACCGGATCATTCTGGTGGATTTAAAAAAGTATATGCCAAATATCCAAATGCGAAAGTTTATGCATCTATTTCCGGAAAGAAAAACATGATTGAACAATACTTTGATCAAGTACCTTATCAAGTCGTTAAGACAAACGATACAATCAACACAGGAAAATTTGATTTTGTCTTTGTTGAAATGCAAATGATCCATTGGCCAGATAACATGTTGACATATTGTCACAATTAAAAAACTGTATTCTCAAACGATGCCTTTGGACAACACATTGTAAACTTTAACTTAACAGATGAAGGATTAGATAAAGCTTATTGTTTAAAACAAGCCAAAGAATACTTTGCGAATATTGTTCTACCATATACAACACCGGTACAAGCTAAATTAAACCTTATTCTAGGCATGAATTTAGACATTGAATATATTATGCCTGCCCATGGTATTATCTGGAAAGACTATATTGGTGATATCATTGAAACTTATAAAGGTATTGCAGCTCAAAAAACAGAAAACAAAGCCGTTATTGTATATGAATCTGTATGGAAACATACACAACAGATTGCTGAAAGCTTAGCTGAAGGATTTAGTGATGCTGGTATGGATGTAAAAGTCTATAAATTATCGGATACAAAATCAAGCATTGTCATGCGCGAAATCATGGATGCCAAAGTCGTATGTATTGGATCTGGAACCTACAACAATGTCATGGCACCAAGTGTTGCAGCTTTCCTTGAACACATTCGTCCATGTAAATTGAAAAACAAAAAAGGATTGGCCTTTGCCGCATACGGATGGTTTAACCAAGTCGCAAAAGAAATCGATACAAGGATGCAACAATCTGGAATTGAATCTTGTCACGATGTCATCAATCAATGTTACACACCAAGTGATGATCAATTAGAAGACTATTATAATATCGCAAAAGAAATCGCAAAAAAATGCCAGGAACAAATTTTCCTGCATTTTTAGTCTATATTCACATGTGAATTTGGCAATAAACGAAGTCCTTTAGGAATCTTGTTTTTGATTTGCCTTCCATCACTCTTGCCAAAGCCAAACGGATGTCCTTTGTAACATACGGCAACGTAACCTTTATCACATTCCTTCTGTAAAACTTCTCCATGCATAAAAAGATCCATCTCTTCTAACGTTACTTCTACTTTTCTTTTATAGTCAAAATCTGCAACCATATAAAAAGAATGACTTGGCTCAAAACGATTCTTCATAACATCTCCTAAATATACGCCTTGACGTAACACTTTTACTTTTTTAAAATCCACAAAACAAACATCCATACCATAGACTCGATCATTATCTATATAGTAATAGTTTGGTAATGTATTCAATTGTTCCTTCAAAAATTTCTCAGTAATCTTATCTATTTTTTTAGATTTTAAAACTGGAAGTTTACCTGCAACACCGGATTGTTTCTTGAATTTCGCAATGAAATGGCCTTCACCACCATCCATTGGAAAGATACGACGCACATTTAAATCTTTAAATCCTTTTCTTCCCCACAAAACTTCAGGATCTACAAGTTGAATATCCTCATGTTTTTCTAAAAAAGATAACACAACATCTTCATCTTCTTCCAAAGCATATGTACAAGTTGAATATACCAAAGTACCACCCGGTTTCAACATCGAATACGCATATTCTAAGATTTCTTTTTGGCGAGCTGCACAAAGCTCAATATTTTCAATACTCCAATGATTCAAGGCAATATCATGCTTTTTACTCATACCCTCACCACTACAAGGAGCATCTACTAATATCTTGTCGAAACAACAATCAAATACTTTCGCAAGCTTATCTACACTCGAATTGGTTACAGCTACATTTTTAACACCCATACGCTCTATATTGGATAAAAGAATCTGTGCTCTTTTCGCATCAATTTCATTCGATACTAAATAGCCACTTTTTAAATGAGAAGCAATCTGCGTACTCTTTCCACCAGGAGCTGCACATAAATCCAATACATAATCATCTTCTTGTACATCCAAGATTTCGACTGCACTCGATGCACTTGGTTCTTGTAGATAGAAGCATCCACAAATATGGTAAGGATGATTTCCCAAGGGTTTATCTACATAATAGCTTTCCTTACAAAATTGACTTGGACTTTCTAAATGATCAAATTCATTTAATTCTGCCTTTTTTAAATTAATACGCATACCACGATATAAAGGTTTTGATAAAGATTCCATATATGCATCATATTCATCTTTTAATAATTCCTTCATTCGCGAAAAATACATTTCTTGACTCATAAACCCTCCAAACTATCTCAGGATCTATACGACACGCATAGTCTGAGCATGTTGCAGCCGCATTAAAGCCACATCCAAAAGAAAAATCAGCACCACTGTTTCTAAAATATTCTACAGTCGAATTCAAATCCTGTTTTAACTCAAACACCTCTATATGAGTATGAGGACCTGTTGAATTTCCACTATTTCCACTTTTCGCTATAACTGTTTTTTGACTGACTTGCTGGCCACTTGTTACATAGATTTCATTAGACAAGTGCGCATAACTAACCGCATATAACTTATCATGAACAGCTACCACCATACAAATCGAATTGCCGTCTCCACTTGGCCATCCACACATATTTCCAAGATATCCATTATTAGATTCTACAGGTGCATGCGCATACAATACTATGCCATTGGCTAGGGCATACACATCACTATACATACTACTTGCGATATCCAAGCCCAAATGAAGACTTCCATCTGGATATGACCAGCATCTAGCACTGATTGTACCATTTTCAACCGGATTTTGCCAAAAAGAACTGTATGTATCAATCGCATAATTTCCATCAACTAAACAAGACATACCCTTGTTTTCTAAAATTTCATATCCGCCATATGCAGGTAATGCATCATTTCCAGCAATCATTGCATCTTGATCAAACTCTCCCAAATCATTGAATTGAGACAAACTCGAAAAGCGCGAAAGCAAACGCTTTTGACAATTGTCTAAACGAGTTAAATAAGATTCACATAAATCAAGCTTATGCTTATTCTTTATTAATTGTTTTCTACATTTCAAATATTGATTTTGACTACACTTATATTCATTGAAACATTTCATTAAGTCCTTATCTATCCAATACGATTGAATCATACAATCTTGTTTTTGAATCGCATTTAAGTCTAAACCATACTCTAGCTTTTTAAGTTCATAATAGTTCTTTTTCTGTATATATTTTGATTCAAGTTTATCTTTTTTTTGACTTTGAATCTCTATTCTACAAATTAAATCCGCTTGTTCAATTTGAATCGCATTTGTTACATCTCTACATTTCAAAGATAAAAAAACTAGCCTTACTTTCATCAACTATTTCTACTTTTGATTCTATATTTGAAATCCACCTTTCATAATCTGGCACATTTAGTGTTTGAAGACCAATAAAAAAACAGACAAAAAGAGATATATATTTCATAAAACTCCTTCTACTGTCTGTCTTCTAAATTTATTGTATTTATTTTTCTTTGTACATGCAAGCACTATTTAAAATAATAAAACATAATGTTCCTGTCGCAACAATATTTAGCGTGCAATCTAACAACCCATAAATCAATACGATTGCGATAAAACACATCATCATACCAAATAAAGCTGGATTTTCTTTTCTTGTATTGGAAGTAAAGATTTCTTTATTCAACACAAAAGTGTAACATAACACAAGAATTGTTCCGATTACACCATAAGAAAGAATAGAATCTATATAAATATTATGCGCATGCGGTGCCTTATGACCATGCACCAAAGGATAAAACTTTTTATATGTCTGTGGTCCCCATCCGAAAAGTGGATACATTGAAATACATATAAATGCCGTTTTCCAAATCTTAATACGAGATGCGAATGTTGACATATCACTCATTCTAGGGATCAACGTTGGTTTTAAAAACACCAAGCCACATACACACAACTCCAATACAATAGATGTAATAAATAATTTTTTCCAACGAACACAATATAAAAAGATAGGAAAAATCAGTGCAAAAGGTAAGAGTGCTGTCCTAGATCCCGTTAGATATAACACAAAGAAGTTAAATAATGCCACAATAACATAGCCAATCTTACAAAGAATGTTGTCATTTTTCACAAAACGATACATACACATGACACATACAAAATCAATGACCATCGCATAAATGTTCGCATTCATAAATGTCGATGTAATTCTTCGCTTTGGTGAATTAAAGATATGGAATTCTAAAAAAGTCCTCCCATTCGCAACTGAAATCTGATTAAATTGATAAAGTCCATAAATAGCTGCAAAAATAGATAGAATAATAATTAGATCACACATCTTTTCAAAAGTGTTCTTTGTGATGCTTTTTCGATAATAAGCTCCATAGAATCCAATCAGCACAAATAGCCATGTATTGCCAAAACCATTCCAGTTTGAATGCAAAATCGTAACAATGAATTCTAAACCAATAAAACTATATAAAAAAATGGCTCCCGTTTGATTTTTTATGGCATCCACTAATTTATGTCGACAAAAAGCCTGCACCAATATGCATACAATTCCAACACTGGCTATTTGATAAGGTAAAAAAAGAAAGCATGTCGCCAATAAAAGCATTTTTTCATCTAAATTCATAGATTCTCCCTTCAAAAAAAGAAGCTGGATAAACCAGCTTGATTTTAAATCATGGTGCCGACTATCGGATTTGAACCAATGACCTACGCGTTACGAGTGCGTTGCACTACCACTGTGCTAAGTCGGCATATCGACTACCCATAAGGATAGCCTTTTTTTCTAAGATTGTAAAGCAGCAATTTGTTGCTGATAATATGCGATTTGTTGCTGCAAAGAATACAACATTTGATTGTTTGTATCAATTTGCGACTGAATCTGTGAACGATCCTCATCACTAGCATCCGCCAATTCCGATTCCAAACTTTGCGCATATTGCGCATATGTATCATAATCTTGCTGCAAACTATTTAAACTAGCTTGATATTCTTGGATTTTTGAAGCATTCTCAGACTTCTTTTGTTCCTCTTCTTGTTGCGCCTTTTCTTGAGCTGCCGTTTTTAATTCAGCTTGTTCTTTACATAAATCAATAAAATCTTTTCCCGTTTTTGATTTCGATAAAGAATCCACTTCCTTTTTCAAGCTCTTTGATAAAGAACTATACACCGACTGCATATCGGCAACAGCCATCTTTTCTTCATCCGACTTTGCATCCCAACTATTTAATAATCCAACAATTTGCTGGTAGGCTGGAAGCTTCACATCCTCTTTTGTCTTTTGAAGTTCTTTTACTTCCTTTAATAAAGCCGTATAAGACTTCCCTGTTTGTTCTTTAAAATATGCATTGATTGATGTTTTTTGTTTATCTAAAAGCTTTTTATACCCAGAATTCAAGTCAATAAGTTCTAGCTTTTCAGCATCCGACATCATATTATCTCCATACTCATCCGCATAAGATACTAACTTATCATATGTTTTCTGCTGAGCTGGTGAAACAATATTTTGTGGATCATAAACCAATACCTTATATGAATATACGCCTAAAGCAGCTACACCTAATAAGATACATCCTAAATAATCTTTGTGACCTTACTACATAGGTTTCTTTTTCTTCGATTTCTTTTCGGAAGAAGATTGTATTTATCATTGACACTGACATAATAAGCATCTGGCAATGTACCAGTCAGATGCCAGAACGGTTCCTGAATAAACATTGGTGTCATACGCCCAACACCTAACTCAATAAAAAGAAGTCTTTTGTTCTTATTATTTTCAAGATATTTCGACATTTTCTGGTATTCATGGTCATATTTTCTGCCCTGAAGGAAATTCCCATATCCCCTTACCCACGGAAAAGCTTCGGCACCGCAATGCGGACAATGGGGAATCAGTTCGTCCGGGACAAAAGTTCCGCCGGCCATTGCTTCATACATCTTTTTTACCGGTTCTACGGCGTCCCATGTATCATCACAGCATTGCCTTGAACACTGGAAAAATCTATGATCGCCCTGAATTTCACTTACCTTTTTTTCGGGATAAAGCTTCACAAACTGTGTATCCTGATTCGTTGTCAGAATATGAAAATCTTTTCCATTTAATACTGCATCCAGATCAATATAGGGTTTACGAACAGGGGCTGTCTGTGTGGTATGTAAAAAAGTTGTCAGATATCCCCATCTTTCATTTGGAGTATCAAAGTCGTACTGCATGCCAGCAAAAGCACCTTTAAAATGGTATTTATCTGCAAATGGTTTAAAATATTTTCGATAGGATTCGTTGTCTTCGTAATAAAAATTGCCTCCTCCTGAGGCGGACAAACCGGAAGCACCTCCTACAATAATACATTCTGCATTTTGGATCTGTTTTGCAAAAATATGTATCTGCTCCTTATATGGAATCACCTTGTTTGAATTTTTATAAGGCGATTTTCCTGCCATATACATTCCATAATATCTTGAATAATTCATCTGTGTCTGCATAACAAGATTTTCGTATATACTCATTGTTCATTCTCCATTTTAATGCTGTTATATTATAATTTACAGCTAAACAATACTTTCTTCTTGCCTGTTTGTCAATAGGCTGTTATAATACTTTTAACAGTCAGGAGGGGAATCATGAAATATTCAGTCAAATTAAGCCATGCAGTTCATATACTGGTTTTTATCTATTTATCAGAAGGCTTACCTCTTTCAAGTGACAAAATTGCAGAAAGCATCCATACGAATCCAGGATGTGTAAGACAGATTATGTCCGCACTCCGAAATGCGGAACTAATAAAAAGTACAACCGGACATCCGAAACCGGAACTCGCAAGAGAGCCGGAAACAATCTCGTTGCTTGATATATATAAAGCTGTGGAAGGTGATAAACCACTGCTTCATCTGGATACACATACAAACCCAGAATGTGGTATAGGCGTGAATATCCAGCTTGCACTCCAGTCTTTTTATGATAAAGTGCAGAAAGATGCGGAAAATTCTATGGCGGGTATCAGTCTTAGTGATATCATCAGGGGATATTATCAGCGGATTGAAAAATCAGAACAGACGGGGTGCTGATTATGGAAATCAAAAGGGATCATATACTAACAGGAAGTTTTTGTGCTCTTGGATGTGAAATATTATATGGACTGAGTTACATCTTCACAAAACAAGTAACAGCAGAGGTAAGTGCACTTTCTTTGCTTGGATGGCGTTTCCTGCTGGCATTTATAGTTATGAGTATATTAGCCGGGACTGGTTTTATAAAAATCAGGTTGAAAGGCAGAAGCGTAAAGCCTCTTTTATGGATTGCACTGTTCAGTCCGGGGATTTACTTTATTGGAGAAACATTCGGCATCAGTCATACTACCGCATCAGAAAGCGGAGCTTTTCTTGCGTGTATTCCGGTTGCATCAGATATGCACAAAGGGTGTTCCTGAAAACATGAATCCATTTGCATCTTTGATCATTACTTATCTGGTCAGTGCAGCCAGATCGTTACTTCATCCATACTTGGGGTAATTCTCATCATTGTTGGATATGTTGGATACAAAGAAGCAATAACATGGAATAAAATAGTCGGCGTTATTGTATGCCTGGCAGGACTTGGATTGATTAATCTGAAATAAGTGCAAAGGTAAAAATAAGGACGATAACCTTAAACTGCGATAATGAGTTGATTTATATCCATTTCATTATCGCAGTTTTTTTAAAATTATAATTCAAGAGAATCTTCCGCATCCACCCACAACTGCATTGTACCATCAAGATACAATTTGGCATATTCCAACGGTTCATCAATGGCAAGTGCGTTCAATGCACAGTCAGATCCGGGTGTAGTCTTTAAATTTCTTTCTGCTTCCCAACAATCAATGCGGAGCATATAGCCAGCACTGGTATATACATCAATGCTGTTTCTGTGTGGATTGTATTCTGCAAATATCGTTCTCATCGTATCAAATCTCCTTATCATTCGATTAATCATCAGTTACAAAAATCAGAAGCATTTCAATCAGTTCACCATGTCACTTTTATTTTGTGTTATACTGTTTTATATAATTTTTTTGCCCTTGTATTTTCCCTTATCAGAGTTCGTAAACACTGGTGGACGATATAACACAAGGGAAACAATAAGGGAAAGCTCACCTGCGACAAATCCAGCGTTTTCAAGGGTTTACAGTGAATTTAATAACAAAATATAACAGTTATTAAATCTCTTAAAACAGGTGAAATCTCAATCGGAATTTGTAGAATAGAGGAATTATGATGTTTGATAAGCACAAAAGGGAATCCTGCTATTGCGGGACTTATTAAAGAAATTGATAATTATTGTGATAGGTTCCATTGTTGCAGCCTATGGCATTACACTTGCACTGTATGCAGGATTTGGTGGCGCCACGCTCGCAGTGCTATGGCAGGGTATCGCTGAAACGTTTCACTTGAGCATCGGTATGGCATCTTTTGTTGTAGCAGTGGGGATGATTTTGTTTGCATTAATTTACGATAAAAGTCAAATCCATATTGGGACGGTGCTATATCAAATTGTATACAGCACTTGTGTGGATGTATTTGCCACCTGCCATGTCTACAGTACATATCGATGGTTCAACTTCTTTATCATGTTGCTGGGTGTTATTTTGTTTGCTGTCGGGACCGGACTATATGCGTCTGCCTCACTTGGTCGTGGCTCTTATGAAGCAGTTACTTTTGCCTTGGCAGAAAAGAACAACTGGCAAGTTAAAATTGTTCGAATAGCATTAGATATTCTGGTTGTGATAATAGGTGTTTTGCTTGGCGGGAAGTTTGGCATATGCACAATCATTACAGTTATCATTTCAGGCCCGATTATCCAATTTGTTAATGCGAAAGCAAAACGAATTTTAAAGATATAATAGCAAAGAAACCTACAACTTCCAGTTTGATGGAGAAAGCAAAAATCAGTCATGCCCTTTATCATATAGTTTCTGTATATTTTTTGGAAGTTTGTCAGGCAACATGGCATTTATAGCATCTTCGTTACCATCTTTCATTGCTGTTTCGTAATACCAGCACTTGAATTTTAAGAGGGAGAGAGTTTTTTGAAGTTCCTGAATTTCAGTTTCAACAGCTGATTTTCTGGTTTCAAATAATTCTTTCCTTTTTTCATAGCTGGAGCTGCCTTCAGATACCCAGATAAAAAATTGCTTTATATCTTTTATCTCAAGACCGGATTTCTTCAGACATTCAATGATACGAAGTGCTTCTAATTCATTATCGCTGAAATAACGGATATTTCCCTTGCGTTCCAGATTAGGGAAAAAGCCTTCCTTGTCATAATACCTTAATGTAGAAACAGGAAGATTAAACATTGCAGAGACCTGACCGATTGTATACATAAAAAACCTTCTTTCAAATTTATGCTTGACCTAAAGTTAACTTTAGGTTGTAAGATATTTATATCATATACTATTGTTAGTGTAATTACAAGAAATTTTGCATATGGAGGTTATATTTATGTTGAAAACAGAAGAATTAAAACTAGTATCTGAATGGGATAAAACTTTTCCACAGAGTGAAAAAGTAGACCACACGAAAGTGACATTTATAAATCGTTATGGAATCACACTTGCTGCAGATCTGTATAAGCCCCAAAATGCATCTGGGAAATATCCTGCGATTGCCGTAAGCGGACCATTTGGGGCAGTCAAAGAACAGTGTTCCGGATTATATGCACAGACAATGGCTGAAAGAGGATATTTAACAATTGCATTTGACCCTTCTTTTACGGGGGAAAGTGGAGGCTATCCAAGATTTATGGCTTCTCCAGATATTAATACAGAAGATTTTATGGCTGCTGTTGATTTCCTTTCTGTTCGGGAAGATGTGGATCTGGATAAAATAGGAATCATTGGAATCTGCGGCTGGGGTGGAATGGCTCTTAACGCAGCTGCGTTGGATACAAGAATAAAAGCAACCGTTGCTTCTACCATGTATGATATGACAAGAGTAAATGCGAATGGATACTTTGATTCTGAGGACAGTGAAGAAGCACGTTATGCAAAGAAACAGTCACTGAATACCCTCAGGACAGAAGAATACCGTAAAGGCGAATATTCAAGAGGCGGTGGTTGTGTTCCCCTTCCGGTTCCGGAAGATGCACCTTTCTTCGTAAAAGATTACAGTGAGTATTATAAAGGCAGATGTTATCATAAAAGGAGCCTGAATTCAAATGATGGCTGGAACAGTATTGGATGTATGTCATTTATGAATCAGCCAATATTAAAGTACAGTAATGAATTAAGAAGTGCAGTCCTTATCGTTCATGGAGAAAAAGCACACAGCTATTATTTTGGAAAAGATGCTTATGAAAATATGATTAAGAACAGCAAGTACACATCCAATAAAGAACTGCTGACAATTCCGGGAGCTGTTCATACAGATCTATACGATAATCCGGATGTGATTCCATTTGACAAAATTCAGAAATTTTTTAAAGAAAACGGAGTTGGTTAATTATGACGTGTGAAGAATATTTGAGTAATATGAAGCCCGGATATATCGTAGATGGTGGAAGTGAAGAACATTTGGTTATGCATGAGCTGTCTCAAAGGGCATTAAAGATAACGATGGAGCTGAATAACAAATATCATACAAAAGAAGAAATTATACAGCTTATGTCGGAACTTACCGGACAAAAAATAGATGAAAGTTTTGGAATGTTTCCTCCGTTTTATACAGACTGCGGACGAAATATCCATATAGGTAAAAATGTTTTTATTAATGCAGGATGTAAGTTTCAGGATCAGGGTGGTATTTATATAGAGGATGGAGTCCTGATTGGACATAATGCAGTATTGGCAACGATCAATCATATGGAAGATCCCGAGAAAAGAGCAGGTATGATATTTCAGCCGATTCACATCGAAAAAAAAGTGTGGCTTGGAGCAAATGTAACGGTTCTTCCGGGGGTTACGATTGGTGAAGGTTCGGTCATTGCAGCCGGAGCAGTTGTAACAAAAGATGTTCCGGCCAATATGATTGCGGCAGGAGTGCCTGCGAAAGTTATACGGAAGGTTAAAAAAGACACTGAAAAAGGAGAAATTTAATCATGGCAAAAAAAGTATTGATCATATCGACAAGTCTTCGAGGAGGCAGCAATTCTGATATACTTGCAAATGAGTGTGCAAAGGGAGCAAAAGAAGCCGGGCATGATGTGGAACTTCTTTCTTTGAAAGGAAAAGATATAAAATATTGTATCGGTTGTCTATCCTGTCAGAGGAATGGGATGTGTGTACTGAAGGATGATGTTGCAGATATTATGGCAAAAGTAAAGGATGCGGAGGTCATTGTCTATGCAACACCAATTTATTACTATGAGATGTGTGGCCAGATGAAAACACTTCTTGATAGATTGAATCCTTTATATTCGACAGATTACTCATTCAGAGATATTTATATGATTGCAACTGCCGCTGAGAATGATGAAAGTGCATTTGAAAAAGCCTACAATGGTCTGCAAGGCTGGGTAGACTGTTTTGAAAAAGCTTCCTTGAAAGGCATGGTCGGTGGCGGTGGAATTGATGCTGCAAATATAGCTGCAAGCCATGCTGATGTGATGAAAAAAGCATATGAACTTGGAAAGAAATTATGAGTTTGAAAAGAGTACTGTTATTTAGTCTGTGTATATTAGTTTTAACTGGGCTTGTAGGATGTAGAGAAACAGAAATTACCGTCAAATCGGGATTGTGCGCCCAGATAAGGGCGAGTAGTCTAGCAGGTGGAATGTCTGTCTGGTAAGGTCTAACCAACCGCCAGTAGCGAGTCTTGGGTCTTCCACAGTCTGCGTCATACCAGCGTTTATGAAGAAAAAATCAAAAGCTCTTGACTTGGAGTTAACTTCAAGTAGTATGCTAATCGAAACAGGAGGTAAAAAGATGAAGAAATTACTGATTATATATTATTCATGGTCAAATGGAAACACGGAAAGAATTGCAAAAATGCTGCAGAGTGAGACTGATAGCGATATTCTAAAAATAGATACCGTAGTTCCATATTCTGGCAGTTATGATGATGTGGTAAATCAGGGACAGAATGAAGTGCAGCGCGGATACGAACCTGAAATTAAACCGCTGGATATCAATATTGCAGATTATGATGTCATCGCAGTTGGGACACCTACATGATGGTACACAATGGCTCCGGCTGTAAAAACATTTCTGCACCAACAGGATTTTACCGGAAAGACAGTAGTACCTTTTATGACAAATGGTGGCTGGCCAGGGCATGTAATAAAGGATATGAAAGCAGCCTGCAAAGGCGCAAATGTGGTTTGCGATATGCAGATACAGTTTGATTCTACAGGTGGAAGTAATCTGGAGACACCTCAGGAACAAATTAATGAATGGATACAGAGTGTGAAAAATCTTCTTTAAATTGTGGAGAAAGAATATGACAATAAAAGAAGTGTCAGAAAAATATGGTATTTCACAGGATACCCTCCGTTATTATGAGAGGGTTAATGTGATTCCTAAAGTTACAAGAACATCCGGAGGAATTCGGGATTACCAGGAAGAAGATCTTAGATGGGTTGAGCTTGCAGTATGTATGAGAAATGCAGGACTTCCCATAGAAAGTCTGATTGAATATCAAAGGCTATTTAGGGCGGGAGATTCTACAATACCTGCGAGACTTGAGTTGTTGAATGAGCAGATGGATATTCTTCAGAAGCAAAAAGAGCAGATAGAGGAAACTATGGACAGGCTTTCTTATAAGATATCACGGTATGAAGAAGCAGTGAAAACAGGAAAACTGGTATGGACAAAGGAGGAATAGTACAAATGGCAAAGCTGGTAGCATTTTATTCAAGAGCAGATGAAAATTATTTTGGCGGTTCCATGAAATATATTCAGATTGGCAATACTGAGAAAGCTGCAAAAATGATAGCTGATATGACAGGAGCAGACCTTTTCAAAATCGAGCAAAAGATTCCCTATGCCGCTGATTATAATACCTGCATTGCACAGGCAAAAGAGGATAAACAGACAGGAAAACGACCAGAGATACTAAATCTGCCACAGGACATAGATCAATATGACGAGATTTATCTTGGATACCCGAATTACTGGGGAACCATGCCAATGGCTGTATATACTTTTCTGGAAAGTTATGATTTTACAGGAAAGAAAATTCATCCATTCTGTACGCATGAAGGAAGCGGATTGTCAAATACGGAGAGTGATATTAAAAAAAGTGCAAAAGGTGCAGTGATTGAGAAAGGCATTGCGATACATGGAAGCAGCGTAGATCAAGCGAAAGATGTACTTGAAAGATGGATACAGAAATAGAGGTTAGAAAAATGGAATGCAAGGAAATACGTGTTGATGTAAGAACTGCGTCAATAAAAGAAAGTACAGAAGGGCAACGTCAGACAAAAATATTATTTCAGATTAATCATACAATGCCTTTTACTGATGAATATAATCATTTATTAAAGGAATTGTTTGGAAATAACCTAGGAGATGGGAGTATGATATCACCACCGCTTAATGGAGCATGTGTTGGAAGCGTAAAGATTGGCAGGAATGTATTTATCAATTCTAATCTTCTTGCAATGGCAAGAGGAGGACTAAAAAGATGGAAAATATGAAGTTGAATAACAATTTGGAATGTCCAATGCTTGGACTAGGAACTTTTATGTTATCACCAGAGGATGCCTACACAAGTACATTAGAGGCATTAAAAATGGGATATTCCCTAATTGATACAGCAAATGCTTATGTAAATGAGCGTGCAGTTGGAAGAGCAATCAAGGATAGTGGAATTGACAGAAAAAATATATTTCTATCAACAAAAATATGGGCTAGTGAATATGAAAATGAGAATACTGTAGAAGAAACTCTAGAAAGACTTGGTGTTGATTATGTGGATTTACTTTATATACACCAGCCTGCAGGCAACTGGCTTGCCGGATACAGAATGCTTGAAAAAGCGTATAGAGAGGGCAAAGCAAA
>ENA-OQCN01000336-OQCN01000336.1-human-gut-metagenome-genome-assembly--contig:-NODE-336-length-25208-cov-2.897851_pt1 | contig 25208 bp, 31 predicted proteins | sample MGYA00242497_ERZ504576 | MGnify/ENA primary metagenome ERZ504576 (study PRJEB26092, sample SAMD00036296) | human gut metagenome | host: Homo sapiens | study: EMG produced TPA metagenomics assembly of... | reverse complement strand
GCATGCGTTCGGGTAGATTCGGTATTTGAACCCGCGCTCCATCGGCTAGACCTCCTTCTGGTCCTCGATGTACTTCCTTAAAACGATCATCGACGTCGTCCATAAGAAAGGGCCAGCAGTACTTCGGCAGAAGACCGCATGGTGGCTGCAGGAGAAAACTATATTGCAGCTACTCCTGTACTCATAGTATAGATATTACGCAGTATTGAACTGCATAATATCTACCGTCTTATATCCCCATAGATAAATCCAGGGGCTTTACGACGGTTTCGGTAAAAAAATCGAAAAGAGAGATGTCCGAACGATCGATGAAGAATATTTAGAACTATTTTTTGACGAACTGCTTTCAGAAAAGGAAGTGCTATCGGGCATTGAAAGCACTGTTCGGTTATCTTAAGGGGGTATTCGATAAGTCGATTAGGGATGGATTGATTGAAAGCAATCCGTGCCTAAAAATTGATTTGCCGCTTTACAAAAGGAGATGCAAGCAAGCGATTGTTAAGACGCCGGAAGAACGGACATTTTCACAAAGCGAAAAAAATAGACTAGTAAATTCTCTTAACGAAAAACGAAAAGAGCGTCCTGATGATGTTCTTCCATATGCCGTTGAGCTTGCCCTTTATACCGGAATGCGTGTAGGTGAACTTTCAGGATTGATGTGGAACGACATCGACGAAGTCAACAAGCGCATCCTTATCCGGCACAGTGAAAAATTAAATCGACTGACAAACACTTTTTACATCTCGACGCCTAAAAACGGAAAGACGCGGATCTTCCCATTGACGATCGAAATCGCCGAGCTGCTTAAAAAGATTAAAAATGTCGAGAAAAAATACGGCTATTTGACTGAGTTCGTTTTCTCTAATGCGGATGGACGTATTCATGCAAGAGTCATCTCGGGATATATGAAACGGCGGACATCTAATGAGGGGTTCACTAATCCAAAAAGCATACATACCGCAAGAAGGACTTTGAATTCAGAGCTGCTTGCTTCCGGCGCACCAAGAACCATGTGCTGCGCAATGATAGGTAATACGGAGCGGGTAAATGAGGAATACTATACGTACGATGTTTCCTCCACGAGCGAAAAGATGGAAATAGTCACAAAGATAAACAGCCGGGTTACTTCAAATGTTAACGGTAACTGCAATGATGGTAGTCTTTAAGCTATCGAGTAATCAAAGGTAATCAAACATTCTGAATGTAAAAATCCCTGAAACCCTTGATTTATAAGGGTTTCAGGGACGTTAGGTGAATGCCGGCAGCGGGACTTGAACCCACGAAAGGTCCGCAAACCCTTATAAATCAAGGGTTTGCGGCATCGGGTAATCAAAAGGTAATCAAAAAGGTAATCAAGGAAAAAGAGAAGGAGAGTTATCGCATCTACTTGAGAATTACCATTCTTAAAACCCGATGTCATTACAAAAAAGTTCGTATGGTACTATAAAAAACGAAAGGGGCCTTGCGGCCCCTGGCAGATTGAAAAAGCCCAAAGTTTTGGCGAACGGACAGGCTCTTTCGGAAAGCGAGCTTCTTTGAAAACTCAATGAGGCTCAAAGGTGGCTCTTGTTGCTTCGAGTATACCACACTCGGTAAGACAAGCCTCCTTTTCCGAAAGTTCCAATGACCTAAGAGGAGGTTCTACATATGCCACACAAAATGATGAATTCGCAGATAGCAGACGTGCTTCACGACAACAGGTTGTCAATCGAGGCACGTATGCTATATGCATACCTCTGCTCATTCGATGATGGCGCTCCGCCCTCGACCTGTCAGATTATCAGGCAGCTCGGTATCGGCAAGACGCGATTCTATCGATATCGAAACGAGCTCGAAGCGTTCGGACTCATCGAGGTCGAGAATACGATCACGTCCGGCGGCGGGGTCGCAAAGTACTCTTTTCCAGACGAGCCCGTACCGACCGCAGAAGCCGAGGAGATTTTGATCACCCGCCTGATCAACAATAACAACAAAGCGATGAATTTTAAAAAGGAAAAGAATGATGGAAATGCAGGGAAACGCAACTGAAATCGATGAGCGCAACCTTTTGCAGCTCGATGCGCTGCTCTCCCACGGATATGGACTCTCGCCGCAGCTCGTGATGAGATCAAAGGGCCTATCCATCGAGGCGAAGGCACTCTACGGATACCTGAGCTCATTTGCCGGCGCGGGGGACACGGCTTTCCCATCAACTTCCCGCATTCTCGAAGAGCTTGATATCAGCAAGAACCGTTTCTACAAGATCCGCAAGGAACTGGTCTCATGGGGCTTCATCTCGATCGAGACCACGGCGACCTCTGCGGGGTTAAGGACTGTCTACACGCTGCCACAGAACCCGATCGCCATCAAGACGGAAATCGACGAGATTGCAAACCGACGCAATGAAATCAAGAGCAGCTTGGTGGCGAATCTCCATAACGAGGACATGGTGAGTCATAAGGGGGATTCTGAGTCTGAGCGTCTTCAGCAATCAGCAGGTAACGAGCCTTGTCGTCAATCTGAAGCCAAGGCTCAAAACAGGGGCTCCAATCTGAAGCCATGTCTCCAATCTGAAGACGAGGGTTGTCTTCAATCTGGCGACAAGCTATATATAGATACTAATATCAATCCAAAAGTATCAATAGATAGATCCGCCCACCCTTCCGATGATGCAAGCTCAAGCGACTGGAAGGTCATCGAGGAGTTGGGCGATTCGACTCAACGAGATGACAGCGAGGCTAATTACGATGCGAATGAACGGAACGCAGTAGGTGCGGTGCCTAACGGCACCTATGATCCGCTCCCTACGGTCGCTGATGGATACACCCTCTCAAATTCAGAATTCGAGGCATTCAACCGCCTCTGTTCCCTGTCCATCAAGACGGTAAGGGGAGCTATTCGAAACGAGGCGGCAAAACAGTACGCCAAGCGAATCGGGGAAGGATACTCTCCCGCCACCATCGAGAAGGCCTATATCGACTATGCGGAAGCCTATCGGCAGAACAACCCTTCACCGAGGTTTGCGAAGCAACTGTCAGATTGGTTCGTCAAAAGCGATGGTTTCGCGTATTTCGCCAAGAAACCTGTAATTCGAACAACGACAGCCACCAAGGCTACAAGTGGTCAAGATTCGGATCTCAGGGCCGCAACGGAGGCAAAGAACGATCGGCTGACACTTGCCGCGACCGATCCGACCTTCAGGGACTTGAGGCAGCAGTTTCGAAGGCACGGTCACTCTGGGGACATGCCTGCATGACGTCTGACGTGGAGACCGCAAGCCACCTCAAGGAGGAGTGGAGCAAGGCAACGGAACGGGCCAACGAGTATTACGAAACCCACTGCACATCAGCGGTCGCGACAGCTTAAACGATCTGAAAACACGGGGGAACGGAAAATTGCCACGTTCCCCCGACCGTGCAAGATGCGAAGTGGTAGAATCTTACAAAAGATTTTCCAAGACCCTACCAAAGAAAGGAGAAATCCTATGAGCAGCAATTACCAGCAGAAAAAAATGATGAATGCCCTAGGCGCTATCGATACAAAGGGCAACATCGTCCTCGAGCAGTTCCAAGAAGGCACGGCACTTCTCTTCCAGCCGGGCAACGCGCAGCCGTTTTGTGTGGCTACAGACTATGACCGCGCGACGGCCTCGTGGTCATACGGAAAATACTTCAGCGATCTCGGATGCGCCCATGAGGCTGCCGACCTGAGATCATCGAGGACGCCAACGTCAGATGGGTCAAGGAGGATATCAGGGAAAAGCTCAAAGCGCAGGATATCGCACCGACAGAATTCAATCGGCGCTCCATCGAGGATGACCGTGCTGCTGATGACCGAAATTCCATTTCGGATCAAGATATTGATTCACGGCTGTAATATGAATTTCCAGATGTATGGTTTGCAGATTGCATAATCATTGCGTATTAGTACCGTAGGATGCAAAAGGCATCCAGAAGGGATGATTGATAATGGCAGATTTGGGAGAGGAAGCATACTCCTCACAAATGAAAGTCATCGCGACTTTCTTGCGGTTGCTTGAAGAGCTTATGCGTAATAAGCAGCAAGATCTCCGCTATGGCACCAAAACGCAAAGGCGCGGTATCTTTCGTCGAATGAAAGACTTCGTCGGAGGTGTCTTCAAAAAAGTCTATGATGGCACATTCGGCCGCCTGTCGCGTAATGGAAAAGATTATGGTCAACTTGACCTTAATGATCCGGCTGTTGCAAAGCTGTTTGCAGACACAATGAAGCAAATGGGCATGGATACGATGCATGAAGATAACAATCTTCTGTTCAGCACTTCCGATATTGCAAAAATCATGGCCTTTTCCAAGATGGTTGAACAAGAACTCGGTAAAAAAATCGAGCACGAAAACGATACCCCCGAAAAAGAGCAGTCCCAGGAACACGGACAAGACCATGAAAAGCAAGCCGATGCCCGAGATTGGTCTGACTATCCCGCAACACCCGAACAAATTGAGCTCACGGCTACCGTTCTGGCAGCCGATGAGGGTGTTTCGATCGATGAAATCAAGAAAGACTTTTCGGAAAACCCGTCAATCGGCGAATTGCAGATTGCTCTTGAAGCAAAAGGCCACGACACTATGGCAATCCAGCCCGATCTGAGGAACTACGCGACACCAGAACAACGAGCACAACTGGACATGCTCAAAGACAAGGGCGTTATCGGTGAAGATGAGCTTATGCAGCTTGGCAAGTATCCTTCTCAGGACAAGGCGAGCGAAGTGCTCGGAAACCATGCGGATGCCGTAAAAATGCTCGATTCCGATGAAATCTCAAATCGTGCAGAAGCAATTCGCAGTCACGATGGAATGGATCCAGATTCTCGCACCAAACAGGTCGAATCCTGGAAGGAGGATCTTTCCGCGAAAGTCGGAATGCCTTCGAGGCGTCTCGTGATGCAAATGGCCGACCGAATCTCAACAATTTCGCCCGTCAGTGCAATTTGCGCGGCATTGCCGTGCAGTTCGCCAATGATGGAGAGCTTCTATTCACGGATGCCAATCAGCATCACAAGCAGGTCCGCGCCGACAACTCGATCCGAAATTCTCCCGTAACAGCGAGGCTTTCAACGGTCAGAAAATGTCGAAACCGTTGAAGCAAAAACAGGAAGAAATCATTAAGAGCACAGATCAGCGCAATCATGAGCGTTCACATGCCCACGACAGTCAGGATCACGGCGATGCGCATGGCTCCGAGAATAAGGCTAGGTAAGGTGATGCTCCTTGGCGTCCAATAAATCGAAAACTCCGGGTCCAATTCAGGTCGTGGTAGTTCTAATGTTGACCGTTCTTGCCTTCTACTTCGGCAATCGGTTCGGACAAGTCTTTGATTTCAACACCATGGAGATTACCGACGGGGCGCTCGTGACGGTCAATTCGATCGTCGCGGCGCCTGCCGCTATCTCAACGGCATCCGTTCCCATGCTGTATGCAATCGGACTCGCCATCACGGTTCTCATCGTCTGGCTCTATACATTCATGTATGCCGGCAACTATCGCTATGGAGAGGAAGCCGGTTCTGCGAAATGGGGCACCCTTAAAGAAGGAGTCGCCTTCAAGGATCAAACGGATCCGTCCAACAATCTTCTCTTCACGAAAAATTATGGCCTTGCCTGAAAAAACCAAAGTTCGACCTCGAACATGACCGAAACCTCAATGTCATGGTCATCGGCGGTTCCGGCTCTGGCAAGACCCCGTAACTATGTAAAACCTAATCTCATGCAGCTTAATGCAAGCTACTTTCTGACCGATCCGAAAGGAACATCCCTTCCAGAGTGCGGATATCTTTTCAGGGACAACGGTTACCGCATCAGGGCGTTCAACACCATTGAATTTAATAAATCGATGCACTACAACCCGCTTAAATACGTTAAGACAGACGCAGATATCCTTTCTTTCGTCAACTGCCTGATCTCGAATACCAATGGAGATAAACAGTCCGGCGGAGATCCGTTCTGGGAAAATTCGGAACGTCTGCTCTATACCGCGCTCATCGCCTTGCTGAGAGACTGGTTCCCACCGGAAGATTACTCGTTGGACGGGTTGTTGACACTTCTTTCCATGGCAGAAGCCAAGGAAAACGATGAGAATTTCAAATCTCCGCTCGACATGATCTTCGATGAGATCGAAACGGGCAAAGTTTACGAAAGAAACCCGTTCTACCAAGGCCCGTCGACCTCAAGCTCCTATGCCGACGCGGAATCAGACCGAATGGCAATCAGCGAGAACACGACCGACGAGTTCACTTGGCAGTCAAGCCTCATGGAACGCAACAATGACGGCCTGTCTCCTGCACGTGAAGGTGGATTGACGTCCGATCAGGATTTCGCATTGGCAAACTATAAGATGTTCAAAGTAGCCGCCGGCAAGACGCTGAAGTCCATCATCATCAGTTGCAACGTGCGCATGGCCCCGATGCGAATCGAGCAGGTGCGCGAACTGTTGAAATACGATGAGATGAATCTTGACGAGATGGGAGATCCCGGGCAACGCACTGCTATCTTCGCCATCATGTCGGATACTGATAAAACCTTCTCGTTCCTGCACGCAATCATGATGTGGCAATCGATTGATATCTTGTGCCGCCGTGCGCTCGAGAAATACAACGGCAAATTGCGACCATGGTCAATTTCATCTTCGACGAGTTTGCAAATATCGGCACGATTCCCGATATCGAGCAGACGATCGCCGTTACTCGTTCTCGTAACATCGGCATCTCGATCATCCTCCAGTCTGTCGCACAGCTGGAAAGCCGCTATGATAAAAAGGCAAAGACGATTATCGATTGTTGCGATACCACTCTCTTCCTAGGTGGCAAGTCGAATTCCACCAACAAGGAAATCTCCGAGATGATCGGCAAGCAGACGATTAACCAGAAGACATTCGGCGAGACGCGCGGACAGTCCGGTTCCAGCTCGAAAAACATTCAGATCCAAGGTCGCGACTTGATCGACGCCGCTGAGATCGGCAAGATGAATCGCCGCGAGGCAATCCTGCTCATCGCCGGTACAAATCCGCTTAAAGATCTGAAATACCCGGTCGAGCAACACCCTAACTACATCTATCTCGACCCCGGTCGAAACAAGCCGGGTCAGGTCAAAAACCGCTGTCTGTATGATGAGCCGTTCGATATCCTGGAATACATGGACGAAATTAGGACAAAAGACGCTACCTACGCGTCATAACTCACGCGTTTGGTATACACTGAACCAGTGCAACCGACACGGGAAAAGGAAAGGAATTGAATGGGTGGATAAACTTATAAGGATTTTTGCCCAGCCGATAGGTTTCGCCGGTACTGCTTTTGGCATTGCCGGCCTAATCTATCTCGGCATCTCGTTGGCAAGCGGTGGAAGCGCCAGCCTGAAATCGTTAAAGCCATTGCAATGATCGCAGCTGGTTTTACAGTCGCGGCAGCAATTGGCGCTGTATGGCTACACCGGGCATTAAGCTCATGAAATCTAAGAATATTTAAAGAAAGGAATTTAGCGTATGCTCTCTCAAATCATGACCAAAATCTCCGGAGGTGTCACCTTTCTCGGCGGCGTCCTCATCGTTTTCGGTCTTGTCAATCTCGGTATGACAATTAAAGACGGTATGCAAGGCGGTGGCGGCCAGCTCGCCGGCGCCATCGCCATGATCGTCGGCGGAGGTATCGTCATCGCAGCCTCCGTTTTTCTCGGCAGCCTGGACACCAGTTTCGCCGGCTAAAGGAGGAAATGCCCGATGCTTAGCGTTGCAATTCATAAGGATATCGCCGAATATCAACCGAAAGTCATCGGTAAGCTTACGGCCGTACCCTTATCTCAATCACTGTCGCATTAGGGCTTTCCATTTCTGTCGCCGTTTATATGAATCTCGTTTTGAAGATCGATCCGACCGATCACCTTGAGTTCATCTATGCGGTTTCACTGCCCTGTTGGTGCTGTGGCTTTTGGAAGCCTCACGGGCTGCCATTCGAGCAATTTGCTCTCCTTTGGCTACAGCACCAGCTCTCCGATAATCGACTTTTTTACAAACCGTCAATGTTTAAGAGCGGGTTCGTGACGCCGGATGAGATCACGCAAAGCAGGAAAGGAAAGCTTTATGACAAATCAACCAGAAAGTTCCTTGATGGGACAAACGGGCTCGAAGCTACAGCCCAAGGGCAGGTCGAGTCATCTATTAACGATACAATCAATTTTATCATGGCTAAGGTTGCCGCCGGCGAAATCGACGCCGCCACGGCAACCGAACTGATTGCTGCCGCCCGCAAGGATTATGAAAGCAACGTTCCGGTGACCGCATCTGCAACAGGCCGTGCAACCTCAACAATCTGCAAATACCTATCAAGCCAATCCTCAGACTGCATATGCTGTACCTGAGATGGAACCGGAACAAACTCCTGTTGATTATGGGCAATTCGCCACCCCGACGAACTATCCGCATACCTACGATGTCGAAGATTCCTCTGATGTCGATATGGATGCGCTGAGCGGGATTGCCGGCGATATGCTCGATAAACAGCCACGGAAAAAGCTTTCCCGTAAAGAAAGAAAAGCCAAGGCTAAGGAGATGAAAAAACTCCAAAAGGAGACGAATGCCAAGCTCAAGGCGAACGCAAAGAGCAATAAGTCCATTCAGAAACAACTAAAAGAGCGTGATAAGGAGCTCTCGAAAAAGAATGAATTTGCTCGCTACAAGCGAAAAACCGCAAAAGATGTCACTTCATTCATCGGATACAACCGCATGTATGAAGACGGTATATGTGAGGTCGAGGAGGGAATGTTCTCTTCCTGCATCTGTTTCGAGGACACTTCTTACCATTCTGTGCGCGAAGATGCCCAGAAAGCCGTATTTACGTCGATCTGCCGTCTCTACGACCAGTTCGGTGCAGACACGCTTGTACAATTCAATATCATCAACACCCCGCTTCTCAAGGAACAGATCGGTCATCGCAAGTTCTTCAATCCGAGCAGCCAGCTGAATGTAAACGCTGCAAACGACGCCGCCGTCTTCAATGAGATCTTGAACGAGAAGATGCGTCAGGGTGTTTCAAACATCCGGCGTAAGATGTATATCACCTTTTCAGTTTCCGCCGCCACGGTGGACGATGCCGTTCCGAAACTTACCCGTATCGAAAATCAGATCTCGCAGATTCTCACATCCATCGGTTCAAAGAGCCGTGTACTCGACGGTGCGGAACGACTGGCACTTCTGAATAGCCAGCTCAACCCGCTCAAGCCGTTTAATTTCGATTATCGACGGGATATCTCCGCCAGAATGGTGCAGACGACAAAGGATTGTATCGCACCGACGACACTCGATTTCAAGCCGGAGGGACTTGCCGACTGCTTCAAGACGGGTGATATGTGGGGTCAGGTTCTTGTTATCAAGAAGCTTGGTTCGGAACTAACCGACCAGGCGCTTTCCGATATCACCGAGCTCCCGATTCCGCTTAACGTCACTTGGTTCGCACAGCCTATGGATAAAGCGGCTGCCGTCGCTTTCACGCGACAGCGTTTGGCCTGGATTGATAAGGAGATCATCGAGGAACAGCGCTCTGCAGTTCAGAAAGGCTATGACTTTTCAATCCTTCCGCAGGAGCTCAAGTACTCTAAAGAGGAGACCGAAGACGTCATCGATAATCTTCAGAACAAAAATCAACGTCTTTATGTTTTCACGGGGCTTTTCTATACATACGCACCGACTAAGAAGCAACTGGATAACCAGGTGCTTTCCATCATCTCTGCCGCCCGCCAAAACTCTATCGAGGTAAGTACCTATGAATACCGCCAGCGCCAAGGTTTCAACTCTATCTTGCCGTTAGGTCACAACCACTGCGAGATTTCCCGCATGTCCACAACTGCCGAGGTCTCCATCCTCATGCCATTTGCAACAATGGAACTGGATGATAAGGGAGGCAACTATTACGGTCAGAACAAGCACTCTTCTAACCTGATTTTCTGTAACCGCAAGCTCCTCGCATCACCGATGGGTTTTGTTTGCGGCAAGACAGGTAGCGGCAAGGGCATGTCTGTAAAGACCGAGATGACCGGTACGATTCTCAGCAACCCGACAGATGAAATCTACATTATCGACCGTGCTGGAGAGTATACCGGTATCTCAAGTCGCTACGGTGGCGTAACATACAACTTCGCCGTCGATTCGGATACCTATCTGAACCCGTTCGATACCGTTTCCGTCGAAAGCCTCAGCCTGATGCCCAGCTTGCCTTCAAGATCGATGCCATGCTTGCACAGGCCGGCGCCTCCGCCGCCGAAGCAGGACGAGACCTTGGAGAGGAAGACCAGTCGATCATCACACGTTGTGTACAGGAGGCTTTCTTCGACGCGCGTCAACGCGGCGATCAGCCGCCCCTCCTTGAAGACTTCTACAATAAGCTGCTTGAACAACCTGAGCCGGAAGCAAAGACCATCGCATTGCGTTACGAGCGTTTCGTGACGGGCACCCAGTCCTTCTTCAACCATCAGAGCAACGTCGACTTCAAGTCTCGTATCGTGGATTTCAATTTGAAGGACCTGCCGGACTCGATGCTCGTCTTCGGCCTGATCAACGTCTGCGAGGCGGTTCGTAACCGCATGTACTTCAATGCGAAACGCGGAGTGCGTACATGGCTGTATGTCGAGGAGGTGCAGTCACTCTTCGCCTATCCGACTGTTCTGAACTACTTCTCCCGCTTCTCGAACGAGGGCCGAAAATTCGGACTTTTGCTGACATGTATCAGTCAGAACGCCGTCGCAATGTTGAAGAACAAAGCCGCTCAAAATCTTGTCCTGAATTCCGACTTCCTGCTCCTGCTTAAACAGTCACCGCTCGACCGCGCCGAATGGGTACGCCTGCTCGGTCTTTCCGAACAAGAGGAGGAGTTCATCGACGAATCTGTCGAGCCGGGCGATGGTTTGCTTATCGCCGGCGGTGCGCGTGTCCCGATTCGCGGTAAGTTCCCGTCCGGTAACGTACTCTATGATCTCTTCTCGACGAACCCGAATGAGGCAGCCGACAAGAAGCGCATGCAGGAATTTGCAGCACGCGAAAAATCCCGCCTTGGATAAAATTAGCTGAAAAGGAAAGGAGCTGACAAGATGAGAGCAGACGATTTCGTCACAGGTGATTCTGCAAGAGGAGCTGGTCAGAGTTCCCTTGTTGGCACAGAATCGACGAATGCAGTCAACACCGGTCTTGTCGGCTCCACCGCTGCAATTGCCAAAAACATGGTTATCGGCGGCACTGAACTCGGTGATGTCGATAAGATGTACCAGGCTGGCAAATCGGCTGTAAAAGGATCCGTAAACGCCGCGCGTGCCGGTTCTGACCTTGTGAAAGATACCGTTGACACGGCAAAAACAACGGCCAAGCCTTTAAAGCAGGGCTTAACGGCGAGGATATCGACCTTCCGGAACGAAATCCCGCTCCGGAAAGAATCTAGCGAAGGGCGCGAAGAAAGCTGCCAAGGACGGTTTTCGAGCTGCAAAGCGTGCTGCCATCAAGGATTCCGAACTTGAGGATGTGGACAACCTTTATCAAGAAGCAAAAGGATTAAGCAAAGCGACTGTCAGCTCTGCAAAAGGTGCAGTCAGCAACACCCGTAAATCTTGGAAGATGCTAAAACGCTCAACCGCGCGAATTAAAGCCCTTTCGAGAAAACGGTTTACTGCCGGCGCCGGCAACAAGTTCAACCAGCAGATGTACAAATACATGCGTTCGGCTGCCTACCGTTCCGTTTCCACGAGCAGTGGAATCGTAAGCACCGTTAAGAACGCGATGTCTGTAATCTATTGGGACATTCGGCTCGCTCTTTCTAGTATCAGTTCTGCTATCGGTCTATTTTTAGGTTTTCTTGGAATCCTTCCCTTATTATTAGTAGTCTTTGTTCCGATTTTTTTCTTAATTTTCGGTACGATATCCGGAACCAAAGCAACAACTGTAGGATCGCTCACTGGTGATGAAGCCACAATTGCACAATATCTAATCGACAAAGGTGTCGATCGTACCCATATTGCCGCAATCATGGGCAATATGTTTCAGGAGTCTGGTTGCCGTCCTACTGCAATTAACCCTCATCGGGAGCATATGGTATCTGCCAATGGCTCGGCGGCCGTAAGACCGGATTGGAAAACCTTGCCAAGCAAAAGGGGAAGGATATGTCCGATCTTTCCGTTCAGCTCGACTGGTTCTGGGATGAATTCGCTGAATCGGGTTCGGGTTGGAATAAAGCAAAGTATAAGGTTTTTTGTGCACAGTCCGATCTCAAACAATGTGTCTATCTTTTCAGAAGCCAGTTCGAGCGCTGCGGGGAGAGTGAAGCGGCCGATGCGAATCGTTTAGCACAGGCACAGCGTATCTACGATGCACTGGGAACCAGTAATGGAACTAACGGTATTGACGGAAATGGCCAGGATTTAAAAAAGCCACCCGAAGGCAAAAAGATGTAGTCAATGCCGCAATACGACTACGTCGCCAGGACAGGGATGGTGTGCCGCCTGGGTCACAAACGTCTTTCAAAACGCCGGCATCGGTTACTTTGGGGGAAACGCTTGCGACATGTGTCGTGCTTACTGCACCAGCACCAACGTTCGCGATTTAAAAGTTGGGATGATTATCGCTGACGTGTCACATCCCGGAACAGGCGACGCGGGTCGTCTTTATGGGCATGTCGGAATCTATATCGGCGATAATAAGGTCATCAGCAACGAGGGGCCTATTACCATCAAGAGCCTTCAAGAATTTGTCGGCTTTTATGGAAAAGGGACAGGATGTAAATGGGGATGGCTTGGCGGCGTCGATCTATCTAAATAAAAGGAAAGGAATAAAAGCATGCGAGACATTTGGTTTTTAATAACAGACCATAAGGGAATCGTGAAAGTTGCGGCACTTTTAATTGCCATTTTCTGCGCTATCTCGATTGGAATCGGTGTATATACAACCTCTGTTCAAACCCAAGAACAGCAAAAACAAGAGCAAAAGGCAAAGAAAAAGGAGCGCAAGAAGCAGATTAAAAAAGTTCTGTCACGTTGACAAAAGCACAGCAGAAGATTGTCGATAAATATGACCAGCCGACTGCACAGTTCTCCGCTCTACTCTCTTCCAATATCTGGGCAACCTACAGTGGCACCGGACGTACGCTTTATTTTACCGAATCATCCATAATCATCGCCGACCCGGAAGCCAATCCGAACAAGGTTGAAAAGCCTTTTATCATCAAGGGTCTATCGACTGAAAAAGTCGATGTCGGCGAGATGGTGAACCTTACTCGCTATAACTGTGCCTATGAATCAGACGATGACAAAACGCATGTCCTGACCGTCGACAAAAACGATGACGGCACGTATTTCAAGATGTCTATCGACGTGGAAAACAATGGAACCAATGAGGAATATACGCGAACACAAGCAGCGGGTTCCTTTGATATCGACGGTATCGATGATGGTTTGAGTGAAATCCTAGGAAATGCGAAGGATACCATTGAAGATATGTGCGTGAGCAGTGTGCGCTCTTCTATCCGACGGCTGTAAAAGCGAGCTGCAACGGGATCCTGACTGCAGATTTCAATGCTAACGAGTATCGTCTCGACTTTTCTTTGGAGGATTCAGACGAGCAACAGCTTACGGGAATAACCGTGATCTACCATTGAGTAATCAAGAATGCGAATTGATGTAAAGGAGGAAAATGAACGAGCTTGAAGACAATAAACCCAGTAAAACTAAAAACGGGAGCCTATGTCTTGCAAAAAGACTAGCTAAGATTCTCATAATTCTCCCTCTTCTTATTGCATTAGCGTTTCCTCAGCCTGCTCTCGCTGCAGATAGTACAGATGACTCCGGTTTCGATATTTGGGGTTCTGTTTCCGGATGGTTGGTGATCGTCTTTCTGATGCAGGAGACGCCATTGCGCATGGAGCCGCACCATTCCTCGCAGGTTGGTCTGAAAGTCTGATCAACCTTTCAATCAACAATATAAAGACAACATCGACAAAATCCATTCTAGGGAAAAGCTTTTCAACCTTCTAGGCAAAAAACAGGAGGATTTTATACAACTGTCACCACTGTACATAAGAACTTTGTGATCCCGGTGGCAGCATCAATTTTGAGTTTGGTAATGCTGATTCAATTGATAAAAATCTCTCAAAGAATTGATGGTTCAGCAACACTTCCGGCTATTAAGGACATTGTTTTTCTAATCGTCTATGCAACGATTTTCATTTGGCTAATTAAAAATTCGGTGGATATATGTGCGGCAGCATACGATACTTTTAACGATATTGTTAATGGTATCAGCCAAGTCAAGATTGACTCATTGGATGCTATTACCGTTTCGGAAAAAGTTGGGGATAGCCCAGGAGCAGCGGGAAGTCTTTTCGTTACCTCCCTCGCAATGCTGCTTGCAAGTTTTGTGGTAAAGGGGGCTGTATCTGTCATGTGCTACATGAGGCAATCCAGCTTTACGTCTTCACAGCCTTTTCGCCTATTCCATTTGCGTTGCTTGGCTTTGATGAAACAAAGAATTATGGTATTAGCTTTTGCAAGAACTACCTAGGAATTTGTCTCTCCGGAGCAGTTATCATCTTGGCTTTAAGCGCGTTTCCGTCGTTGCTGTCAGGTTTCAGCGGTGGAGAGATCACGGGAATTAAGGGAGAAATGTGGGGATCATTATGCGCTGTTTTGGCTATGACACTGATTATCATTAAATCTGGAACCATTGCCCGCGATATTCTCGGTGGTTAGTATTAGGTGAAAACATTTATTAAGGAGGTGCAGTGCCATGGATGATGAAAGACAACAAGGGTCTTGGTGGGGAAACCTTGAGACAATTCACCCTGATGAAGACCATGAGGATTATATCGAAGAACAAAACGATGGCGAGAAGCGAAAAAAGCTCATTGCTGTCGTGGTTGTCGTCGGCGTCATTCTGGTGCTGTTCCTCGGCGGCGTGACTGCTTTTACCGTTTTTTCGAGTAATAAAGGAAACGGCTTAGACACAAAGAAAGAACAAACGCAAACTCAGAAGAAAGAGACCTCGACTGAGAATGCAAAGAAGAAAAAATCCACTGAAAAGAGTGCTGTCTCCGTCATGGTGACAGCTGACGGAGCTGCTGAGGATTCTAAGGCTTCCGTTTCGGTTTCCGAAAAGGGTAAGAACGGAAAGATTGTTGTCAAAGATATTTCCGTTGCAGTCAACGACGAAGTCAAGATCTGTACTCTGCCGAAAGGCAAGTATTTGCTGACCGTTGAGTCGGCACCGGACGGTTATGATAAACCAGCAAAAAGCACCAGTTTCACCGTCAAAGGTGACGGGAAAAAGGTGTCAGCTTTCGCCTTTTTAGCCAAACATGTCAATAAGACTGCTGAGAGCAGCAAGTCTGAAGATAATGCCGAAGTGACTCCGGCAGACGGGGCTTCGCAAAACCAGGACGCTTCTTCTGACGGTCAAAATCAGAACAATCAGGCAGAAAATTTTTCTGCCGGCACGGATAGTGGCGCTTCCTCTCCATCTTCTGGCAACGGACAGCCCTCTTCTGCTTCAACGTCCAGCCAGACTAAAACGATGACTATCCATCATCCGCAGAGACGATTAGGATCGCGATCTGCGACACATGCGGGGCGATATCACTGATGATATCGAAGGCCACAAGAAGTCAACCGGCCATCCGTGGTACCACTACGATGCGAAAGTGGTCAAGGAAGCCTGGGATGAAACGGTGACCGTGAACTAGATGAAATTCGCAAGCGCTTGCGAATTTGAAAGAAAAAACAGGGCACCCGACCGAGGTGCCCTTTTCCGGTATCGAATGGTAGAATCTTACCAAGCATCAAGACGCAAGGAGGTACCCCGTATGAACGAAATGCAAGCCCACGGCCTTTTAATCCCCGTCGGATCGAAGCCGCTCGAGGTTTGGATCGATAAGAATAACTCGCTGGCCGAACTGCAGGACCTCGTCAACGGCAACGTTGAAGTATTGAGAGTTCTCGGTAATGGAGTTGACCTGTGGGTCAATGATGAAGGCCTATTCAACGGTAGCAACCCAATCGCGCCATCTATGCGACGAAGCATATGGAGGAAGTCGGATATCTCGACCAGCTGACGTTCGGCCATCCCGTCAAGGAAGGGGAACTCTATTCGCTAATCTGCGGTGATTTCGTCGCCTTCGGTGTCGACGAGGAAGGCGAAATCGCAAGCCTTCCTCAGGAGACGATCGACAAGCTGAAAGAGACCTTTGCGGACCCGTCCACCGGTTACAAAGAGTATATTCACATTAAGTACGGCATCGAACCGGATCGATATCAGCTTCAGAATGAGCACGCCGCCGGCGACAAGCATGAGAAATCTACGATGTCCCTCGCCCAGGCCGCTAAAGAAGCCAGGGAGAGTTCGCTTGTACTCAGTCAGGACGAGGACAACCACGACGACAGCGGTAGCGATATCGGCAATTTGCGTCCATTCGACCGCGAGTATCCAATCGGTCATTAACCAGAGCTCTATGAATCGTTTTAAAGAAACAAGGCGGTGAAACGATGGAATCCAATAAGTCATAGGCTGATCTTCCCTGTCGGTGGGGAGGCTCAGGCCTTTCTCGCCGACAGGGACAGACCGTATCGAGACATCCGTGAGGCAGTCCAAGGTGAATATGACGAACTCGGTGCCACGTTCGCCGATGTGGATATCTATGTGAATGCCGCCGGTGCAGACAGTTTGCTGCCAAACCGCGCCATCAACCGATGCTTCATGGATGACTCGGGCTTCCGTGTCTGAAAAGAGCCTCATCGTCGGAACAAACGACGGTAAGCCCTTCTCTCTCATTTTCGGCAATATCGTCGCCTCTCACGTGATGAGACCGGTGAGCTTATCGATATGCTGCCGATATCGAGACGGAGCTGAAAGAGTCACTTAGCGATCCCCTGGACGGATATGATTTACGGTTCCGAGAGGCCTTCGGCAGATATCAGAACTGGGACCTAAGCCAAGCCCAGGCCGCCAAGATCGTCGGCTTGAGCCAACAGGCATTCTCCTATCATGTGAACAAGATCACGAATGCACAGGATACCCGAGGAAGGGGATTGAAACCCCTTCCCAAGGGATTCGACCGTCTCTACAGCGAGTATAAGAACGGAGACATCTCGGCAAGATCCGCCGCGACGAAGCTCGGTATCACGCATCCGACGTTTCTCAAATATGTCAAGGAATGCGATGTCCGCCTGCATAAGGACGACCTCGTGCAAACCCACAATCCGCGGGGACTCACGGAACGCCATGCAGCAGCTACGGATGCGGCAAGGAATCTGAACCATGACCAGGACGCACCTGATTCGCCATTACGGGACAGATAGACGGCACAAACACGGGGGACTCGCCGCTTCGGTGAGCCCCCGTGCCCTTCTACACGATACCTTTTGCAGATGACATACCGTATCCGTCATCGATATATAGGCGAAACGCAGCCAAAGTGGTAGAATCTTACAAAACACGCCGCCGGAACGGAGGGTAACATGCAAACCGGAACGAAGAAAACCCCTGATCGCTTCCAGAACTACTTCTGCCCTGCCGCAGCCAACGATATCGTGCACCATGCCTACGCATGGATCGTCAAAGAACCGAACATGCAGCCGAAATTCCTCTACTGCCGCGCTATCGACGATCCAGCCAACGACCGCGGATGGAATATCATCGCGGAGGTCTGGGAACGCGATGCTCTCGGCGGATGGGGCATCTCCTCTTCCACCATGCATCCCGAATTTGAAGACACCTCCGACGGATATGTACTTGCCGAGAGTATGCCCGGAACGGCAGCATCACTGCCTTACCAGGTATTCCGAGAGGTGGTCAATGAACATGACACGAATTACCTGATCGCCCTCGCCATTGCAATCGATGCCCTGCCGAAAGATTCCACTTACGACAAGGCATCTGAAACCATCCGTGCAAACGCCGACATCGATATCGCCGAGCGCCGCAAGAGCGTCCTTCCCGACCAAGCCGGCCTCGCTGCCAAAAAGGCGTCCTGTATCGAGTCGCTTGCGCACATCGGCGGCAATGCGCCCGTTTGCGGACAGGATGAAATCGCCCGGTAAAGGAGAACCGATATGAGTGAAATCAAGACGAAAATCAGTACCTACAACGACGTCGTCGATCTGTTCGGCGAAGAGAAAGCTGCCGATATGCTAAGCGAGGCGCTTGACTGGTCGACAATCGATCCGAAAAACGATAAGAAGAATATCATGGAGCGCAAGGCGCTACTCCTCGATCCGTATATGACATACGAGAACGAGGATTATTGCAAGCATATCGTCGCCGGATTCCTCGGTGACCGCGACCTCGACTGGGCGAGCGGATATATCGACGAGGAGAAAATCAAGAACGGACAGGTAATGCCGGCCGACCTCAAGTCGGCACTCTCTATGGCACTCGACAACGAGCTGTCTACATCCCGGGCCTATCTGGATGCCCTTCCTCCCAGTGCGCGGAAATCTTCAATAAATTTGCCGGATATATCGAATCTGCCGGCCTTGCCCGCGGGGTCCTCGTGCCTGGAGAGTATGAGTTGGACCACGATGCGCTGAACGCGGACGTCTCCGAGAGATTCAATATCCAGTATGGATTCCAATGCGACCAGATGATTGATGCCATGCAGTTCGATATGACGCTCATTCTGACTGAGAAGGTCGACAGCATGGACGGATACAGGCTGATCCAGAGCGTATGCGACTGGCGCGAAGAAAACCTCGAGGTTATCGAGGACGCAGAGAACAATTTAGATTATGGCAAAGTGCCCAGCTACGTGGCTTACGAACGTCCGGCGGATATCGGTACGACAATCATCGATGAGCTGTGCACATCGCAGGGCACCGCCGTCGAGAAACTGGTGAACTATCCGACCACTAAATTCGAACGCACCATGCGGGACGAGCTTTTCGAGGCATTGGCGGTAAACGAGACGACTATTTCCCTTATGGCTAAAGTCCCCTCTTCCGTCTTCCTCGATGCCGTGGCATGCATGGACTCACGCTATATGAGCGGACACACAGTCGATACCGGTCATGCTTTTATCGTTTCCCCGGGAACATACGAACCGTATATCGGTATCCACGATCCTGTCTACGGCGCGGGTTATATGATGGTCGACTCGATAAACCATTTGAAATCCCGATGAACCGTATCTGGATCGCCATGGATGACTACAGCGGCCCTGAGACCAAGGAAGGTCTGCGCGGAATGTACCACAGCCCCCAAGATGTCAGCGCCTTCAGCGACCCTTTCTGCGGTTCCGTCAGCGTCACGTCGACTCGCGATGAGAAACAGGAACCAGCAAAGAGCGGTCTAGAAGCCAAGCGCGATGCATGTGCCTTAAGTGCCGCTCATCTCGACAGCCCAAACACGGAAATCCCCAATGGCAAGAATATGGAAAGGGAATAGCCGATTATGGAATACAAAGACATCAAGACAGCAGACGAGCTGGAAAGCTGGTATGCGGATAAGCAGGCAATCCTTGATCGTCACGCCCGTGACTACATGGTGCCCTTCGGATTCGTGTACCATCTGGACTGCTCCGGGTATGTCTCGTTTGAGCGGTGGAACGACACCCTTCCAACTGCAGAGGAACAGACCGCGTTTCAGGCTATCCAGAACGGTGTATCGACCAAGGAGATCATCGAACATAAGGACGAGTTCGGCTGGATCGACCGCATGGCGATGTCGTCTGTCGCCGATGATTACGCCGAGTGCTACATGACACAGGCAGGTCCGGATTACCTGGATGAACAGGAAATCATGAACGTGCGCGAACAGTATCCTGAGCTTATCGACTCTAACGGAGAGATCGTCTGGAACGATCCCGATTTCATGAAGCGCGGAGTCACGTTCGATGTGGAAAACTTTGGGGAGAAATATAAGCTCGAGCTCGTCTGCGACAGTTATCTCGATAACGGCAGCCTCTATGTCGGCGCTTACGACGTCACGCCGGAAAGCGATAATTTCGGAGAGCGCTGGGCAGATATCTCCGTCAACCTAAACAATCCATGCCAGAACGACAGGACTGTTTTCCTCGACATGAACAACCTGTATAACCCGGCAATCATCGAGGCTATCTATGGGCTCGGAACCGTGGAAGGCATCGTCTCCCATTCCGGTTTCTGCTCCTATCCGGCATTCACGTTTGACGCCGATGTGATCTCCCAGATGCGCAACACGCAAGAATTCATGGATACGAATACCCCCGACGACTATAAGCTGGTCGCCGTGAAGGTAGGCTATAACTTCGCGCTCGTTCCGAAGATCGAGCTCTCCGGTATCGAGACGAACGCCACCGAGACCATCGTCGATATTTCCGGTAAACAGTATGGCCTTCTCGCCGGCAAGACTTTCGAGGATTCGCAGAAACTCGATGCCGTCCTCGATATGTTTCCGGAGTACGCGATTAAGGACTACAAGGTACCAAATAAAATCAGTGTATTCATCATGCCTGTCCAGATGTACTGGAAGGATGACCCATCTGAGATTATCGAGACGAATTTCAGTTTCGAGGACACCTGCGGTCTTGTCATCGACGATAGCGTTACGTTCTCCGGCTATACCCAGAATGAACTCGTGGACATGATCGGCAGGGAAGACAACGGGGAAGACTTCGTCATCACCGGTGTGGGCGCCGGGCACTATGTCGGCACCTGCAAAAAGGAACCGTCTAAAAACAAGAGCGTTTCCGAAAAAACCTGCAATGCAAGAGAGTCGTCGGGGCGCCTCGATGCGGACCGAAACGTCGACAGGAATGATATTGCAAAAGACAAGGAGGTAAAGTAGCCATGAGCAGCAACAACCCCAATCGCGTCTACCTCGATACGGAGACCACCGGCCTGCATCCCGAGGAGGGCGACGAAATCCTGTCGCTCACTATCGTAGATGCCAACGGACGGCTTCTCTTCGATGAGAGGTTCAAGCCGAAACACAAAAAGGAGTGGCCGGAAGCCAGGCGGTGAACCACATTTCCCCGGATGACGTGGAACACCTGACACTATCGATGCCTATATGGAACAAATCAGCCGCATCCTCGACCGTATCGCCGACGAGATTGTTGGCTACAACGTAGCCTTCGATATCGGTTTTCTGAAGGCCGCCGGTGCCACCATCAACCCCGATGCCGTAATCATCGACACCATGCAAGAATTCATGGATGCCTTCGGAAACTCAAATACGGGACATAGATACCAGCCGCTCTCCATGGCAACTGAACGTCTCGGCTACAACTGGACGACGCCCCGCATGGCTCGCTTCCCGACACCCTCGCCTGCCTTGCCGCACAGAAATGCGTCGACGACCATACTGGTGCGTGGAGAACCTTGAGCTTACCGAAGACGCTATCATGCACGCCAAACCGATTGAGAACGGTTCAGAGGGGCTTCCAAAAGACTGCTGGGACCTCAACCCCGGAGGCCGCCGTTTGCCGTCACGGAGCCGATTCTCCATCGGCTCCAGAGCTCTGCGAAACTCTGCGCACGAGCCGGTACCACCACCCAGTTCACGCGCATGACTGTCAACCAGTGGTTCGACAAAGCGGAACGGTCACAGCGAAGCTCGCTCGGCCGGTCTGTAGATATCGGACGCGCGGCAAGTGCCTTGAACAGCCAGCATGAGCATGCGGAAGTTCCACAGGACCTTACAAAATAAGCAAAGGAGAACCAACATGGACGATTATAAGAAAATCCCGTTCGATGATCCGGACCTCTGCGTGCCGGATCTCGATGATTTCGACCAGATGAAGGAATTCTTCCTCGATTGCGCGGCTGAGTATTTCCGCTACCTGTCACCGGATGATATGGAAAAGATGCTCGCTGCGCTCGGGAAACGCGTCGACGCGCTCGCGACGCCGACAGATGATGTATTTATCTCCGTAAGCCCGGACGCCGTATTGAGGCAATATCCCGATATCACGATCGCCGAAGCTATCCAGATCCGCGATAACGCATGTGAAAACATCTGGGAGTCCGGTGGACAGTCCGATCTCGATGAAATCGTCTGGGACCAAATCGGTGCGGAATATAAAAGTATCAAGTCCGATTCCCACCGTGGACTTTCCGATGTAAAGGATGCAAAAGCGAAGCAGGCCGTCCACGTGAATGACGATCGCAAAAACGATTCGGTTGCACTGGACGTACAGGAAAAATAGAACTTGCCGTCGAGCTACAGGGGAGGAACGATATGGATGGCTATACGCTTAACGCTGCGCGAACGATTCGCGAATACGAATCCTCGATCCAGCGCCCGAAAGCGGAAAGAACGATCAACGACTCGATTCTCTCCGCTTTGCTCAGAGGAGACGAATTGCCTGAAATGGACGTCAAGGCAATCAGACAATATGGGATACAGTGTTCGGAATATCTGGATTTCGGTTACGATGTCGATGCAAGCCTGAGCGGCATGCTGTCACCGCACGCCGTTCTGGAACCCCGGCCCAACACACCGTATGTATTCAGGAGAGCCGGATTCGACAACCTGCCCTTCATCTATACGCAAAGACATCTCAGGAATGCAATCGCCCCAAAAGAGGCCGACAGCCATCAGCATGGGCTTACCATCGAGCAGATCAAATCGCTTCCGGAAAAGCTCGAAGAGCCGGTAGTCGTTTTCGACCAGCCGAACTATACGGTAAACGGTAGGACGTTTGAGGGCAAAGGCGTCGCCGCCGTACTCGATATGTACGACCCTGACGGCGTCCCGGTCATCGCATACTTTTTCCCAAACGGATATGGAACCAAGACGAACGATAACGGCTGCAGCAACGTGATAGCCAGCCTTTACGGACGTGACAACTTCACTTCATATCTCGCCCGTGCTGCAAACGAGGAAAAGATCTTGTATATCGATTCTGAGAAATATGAACAAATGGAAAAAGAGCTACCCCGCTATGGTGGGACACGATTCCCTCCGGCGCTTGCAGCTCTTTCAATGGATATTATAATACCTTCATCCTATATTTGCAAGATGAAAGCGGAAATAAATCCGAAGCTGTCCGATCGCGAAAGGGAACATAATTCCCTTAACCGCACCATGCATTTCAAGGTCGCGGACAGCAGGCGAAATAGGCTCGCGCAAGATAGGGATAGACCGCGCAACATCACTCTCAGATATGACGACGACAACCGCGATTCGCAGTAAAACCATTGAAAAGGAGAATTAAGAAATGAACACGCTTGGCCTGGTAAATGTCTTAAACAACGATGGAAACGTACTGATCGATGTGGCTCAGATGGCCGATAACCATATCCAGAACGCCGCCATCCACAATGCGCTGGCTGAATGGAACGAAACGGACGATCCGTTCTCGCCTGAAACGACGCAAAGGCTGATCGGTAAACTCAAAGGCGAGATGCCGTCGCTTATCGCATGGCTGTCGGAAGGGAACTATCCAAAGAGCGGCCTGGTGCCGGAACTGTTGGCTTACGTGAAGATGCCCCATCCGCTCCAGGTCTATAAGAACCTCGATCTAGATATCACTATCGAAGATTCCGAAAAAGGGCCTGCATTCGATGTAAAGCTCTCCTATGCGGGCAACGCGGAACATTTCAAATACACTTATCTGCCAGTTGAAGCAGATAAGACATCTGTCGTAATGAACATCATCGACGCGTATGATGGGCTGCGACTGACAACCGATCCACAGCATCCCGGCTACGCGGAAGCAGTCGAAAAGAATTATTCAAAACTCACGAACCTCATCGGGGAAGACGGAATCGACTCGATCAGGGACTTCCATGAGGGCGTAGAGACCGGCAAGTATTTCTCTGATGTGGAATTTGACCTAAAAGACCCGGATCCCTCCACGAAACATATTCTCGAGTGCCTTGGCTCACTGGAAAAACCCGTTCAGAAAGCGATGGATAATTTCGCACGGGTAACCACCTTCCGCAATCTCGCGGAAAAGAACCTCCTGCGCGAAGCGACTCTGTTTACCTCCGGTATGCTAGAGGAAAAGAACGGTCGCCTGATCGTCCCGCAAGGATATAGGCCCGGAATGTCGAGTGAGGAATATCAGGCATGGCATCCATCGGCGAGGGGAAACACCGCCATCTCCGTGGATACGGCGATCTCGGCAAAGCAGCTCGGAAAGCTGGAAGCAATCGCCGCATCCCAGAAACCTCAGCAGATCATCATGGATGTCCTTATCATTGACCCAGGTGACCATCTGTCTCAAAAATCGGATCCCCGAGACCCGATGGACGGGGCGTTTGTCGATGAAAGCCACATCGCGGTACCGATCAGTCCGGAATTCGCGTCAACCGTGGCTTCAGATATGAAAGATTCAATCGATGCCAAGCTGGCCGGCAAACGCACTAAATGCGACATTTCCCAATGGCATACGCTCGGGAAACAGGCCCGCGACATGCTCGCTGAGAACAGTAAACACGACCGCTCTCTCGCTGCCGTCAGGGATGCCAAGACGGCTGTTGCCGACAAGGTCAACGAAGGGCATCAAGTTAGTTCCGTGCACGATAATCCGAGTCATTAAAGATTAAGGCTGAACAAATTTTTGATTGAAAGGACCTTCCATGTAAGAAGCAATGCTGTGGGCATTAGCAAGACACAAAACGCTGACCGTGCAGCGCACATCGAGCATATTGAATGAATGTATATGGACATGGTATAATAATATTATGGAGGTAAAAATACTATGTCTACAATCGCTGAGGCTGAAAAAGCTGTTAAATTCAATGTCTTCTATGCGAAAAAAATGTTGTGGATAGCATCTGGAAAGAGGCAATTATTGAAGGTGTCAATATCACATACCCGCAAGCAAAAGTAATCGTTGAGCACAACCAAACCGTTGAAGGATTGACTGTCACCGGAACAATTACCGTCTACAATCTTAAACTTGCTTGGAATTATCTCTTTGAGCATTTAAACTCACTTGTAGATTTTGAGTTTGTTGCCAAAATAAATTCCATTTTGGGTGCATCGCTTGTTCATAACGCTGAATGTATTCTTGACACTCCCCATAGTTGAAACCAGGGGATTCTCGGTTCTGCGAGGTCTGCCGTCGGGGACCGTTACGGTCCCCTCGGGTCTTACGTCCTCTCCACGAGCGTTTAGGCGACTGTAGCCGCCACGGTTCCCGCGTGCCCCGCGGTACCTTCCGTGTTGGAGAGGACGCGCTTCCCCTCCGTGAGAATGTTCGCTGCGGCGTTGACGTCGCGGTCGTGGTGCGCACCGCACACGGGGCAGTCC
>ENA-OQCN01000335-OQCN01000335.1-human-gut-metagenome-genome-assembly--contig:-NODE-335-length-25209-cov-6.285185_pt1 | contig 25209 bp, 28 predicted proteins | sample MGYA00242497_ERZ504576 | MGnify/ENA primary metagenome ERZ504576 (study PRJEB26092, sample SAMD00036296) | human gut metagenome | host: Homo sapiens | study: EMG produced TPA metagenomics assembly of... | reverse complement strand
TTTATTTTTTTATTACTAATATCTTTTCTGATTTTATTTAATATTTCTTTTCTTTCCTGCCTCTTTCGTGCGTTTTTTCCCGTGCATAAGAAGTGGTTTTTCTGGCAATTAATTTGGGGTTCATACTCGATGTGATAAATACTGATTGGATTCGTTCCATCATAAGTATCTTTTGATGATTTAATCTTTCGGATAATAATATCACATGCATCCCTGCCTTTTAATGGAACGAAATGTTCAATTGTAGTAAGCGACAAATGAGACATGCCTGAAAAGATGATATTATCACATCCAATTACAGACATATCTCCCGGAATTTTATATTTTTCTTCCTGCAGTGCATCCATGATTCCAAATGCCATCATGTCATTTAATCCCGCAATCGCTGTCAGATTATCATATTCTGCAAGAAGTTCTTTTGTCAGATTATATCCCATCTTATATTCCGAATCCGGACTCGGCAACTGTTCATCCAAAGACGCATCGGCCGCTTTTATCACAACTCGGTCTCCAAGTCCTGCCTGCTCATACTCCTGTACAAATCCCTGTACTCGTTTGGAACGCTGCTTCTGACGTTGGGTAAGCGGAGGTGTAATAAATGCAACATCTCTGTGGCCATAATCCAAAAGATGTCTTGCCATCAAACGTCCTACCTTTGTATTATCCTGATTAATTGCATCAACCTGTACTTTCTCCCTGTTACTGATAATTACAAGCGGGATTTTCTTTGCAATCTCGCCTACCTGTTCCATAAATACAGAACTTGGATTACAGGTATATATAATGCCTGCAGGGTCTACACTCGACATCAGCTTAAGATATTGTTCTTCGAGTTTCAATTCTCTTTGTGTATTACAGGTAAAAACACTGTATCCCTCTTCTTTCGCCACTGCCTCAATTCCCTGAAGCAGCATGACATAATACGGATTGGTAAGGGTTGGACAAAATACAATAATCAGCTTCCCTTTCCGGCTCTCCTTTCTTTGGCGCCGTTTTGGGATTGTATATCCCATTTCCTTAGCAATCCGCTCAATTTTTTCCACTGTTTCTTTTGAAAAAGAAACATTATATTTATGATTTAATACCATCGAAACCGTTGCCTGAGAGACACCGGCTTTTTTTGCGATATCTGTTGATGTAACTTTTTTCCTCATAAAATTACACCCCTACAATTCCACTCTGCCCTCAAGTGCCCGCAAAAGAGTTACTTCGTCAATGTATTCCAGGTCTCCGCCTACCGGCACACCGCTTGCAATCCGACTGACTTTAATTCCGGTCGGCTTAATCAGCTTACTCAGATACATTGCCGTTGTCTCTCCCTCTACACTTGAATTTGTGGCAATAATAACCTCTTCAATTTCTTCTCTTGTGAGACGCTGAAGCAACTCTTTTAACTTAATGTCATCCGGTCCGATTCCAAGCATAGGAGAAATAGCACCATGAAGCACATGATATACCCCGTCAAATTTTCCGGTCTTTTCATAAGCTGCCAAATCTCTTGTATTTTCAACCACCATAATGATATGATGATTGCGTTTTTCATTCCTGCAAATCGGACAGATTTCCTGGTCAGTTAAAGTATAACATTCCTTACAATAACAGACATTGGCTTTTGCATCTACAATTGCTGAAGAGAGTTCTTCCACCTGTTCTTTCGGCAGATTCAAAATATGAAATGCCAGACGCTGGGCAGATTTTGCTCCGATTCCAGGAAGTCTGGAAAATTCTTCTATCAGTTTGTTAATATGACTGCTGTAATATTCCAATTTGATTCCTCTGTCTTTTGATTTTCGTGAACTACTCGGCAACTAAGTTACCAGAGTATCTAAAACTTAGAACAGTCCGCCACCAAGTCCGCCAAGACCACCTGTCATTTTGGACATCATTGCAGCAGATTCCTGCTCTACTTTTCTTAACGCTTCATTGGTTGCTGCTACAATCAAATCTTCCAACATCTCAATATCATCCGGATCTACTACTTCTTCTGCAAGTTTTACTTTTGTCACTTCTTTTTTCCGGAAATTGTTACTTCTACTGCACCACCACCGGCTTTTGCCGTAAATTCTTTTTCTTCCAGAGCTTTCTGGTTTTCTTCTGCCTGACGCTGCATTTTCTGTGCCTGTTTCATTAAATTATTCATGTTTCCAGGCATACCCATTCCCGGAAATCCACCTCTTTTTGCCATTATATGTCCTCCTCGTCATCACTCATATCTTCTACTACGACATCCATCTGGATGCTTTGTTCAATCAGTTCATCTACCGAAATCGGTGTAAGTCCTGCCGGACCTTTTAAATCCGTATCCGTAATCACAAACTGAATTTCTACTTCTTTTCCTGTTTTTTCTCGAATAATTTTTTTCAGAAGCGGAATGGTATCTGGATTTTTGGTACAGATTTCCGCCTGAAAATTGTGAAATTCAATATAAAGAATTGGCTCATCACTGTTTGCATTATACTTTGGTGTGGCTTCTTTTAACATCTGTTTTAACAGACCACTTGTTTCTCTTACAATTGCAGTCCAGTTTTTCTGAATATACTGCAAATCCTCCGGCGCTGCTTTTTGTGGTTTTACTGCTTCCTGGTCTTGAGCTTCTTCGCCAAACAGTTCCGGCTGCGGCAGTGCCCGAGTACTCGCTTTTTGAGACTCCGTCAAAACCGGAATCCCTTTTTCCATCTTTTCTTCGAGTACGCGAATCCGGTCAAATAAAGAATCCAAATTTGTCTCCATCACCGGCTGGCATAATTTAATCAGTGCAATCTCAACCAATACGCGCTTTTGGGACGCATACCGAATCTGATTGGAAAGTTCCGAGAAAACACGAATATAACGCATCAGCGTCTCCGTGTCAAGCATTTCACTCTCTTCTTTTAAACGTTCCAGATTTTCTGCCGAGACATCCACAGCGTCTTCCGGTACATCAGAAGTTTTTACCAACAACAGATTTCGCATATACCACACAAAATCATTTACAAACTGTCCCAGTTCTCTTCCCTGCACTATCAACTCTTCCAGTGTTTTAATTGAGCCTGCGGTATCCTGTGCTAACACCTTTCTCAACAGTTCACTGAATACTTCCATATCTACTGCACCCAGCACATCGAGTGCTTTTTCATACGTCAGCTTTTCGCCCAAATAAAACGCAATGCACTGGTCCAATAAAGATAAAGCATCTCGCATCGAGCCATCTGCTGCTTTTGCAATATAGCGGATTGCTTTTTCTTCAACTTCCGTACCTTCTTTTTCCATCAATTCACTCAGTCTTTCAGAAATCGTATCAACCGTAATTCTCCTGAAATCATAACGCTGGCATCTTGATAAAATGGTGATTGGAATTTTATGTGCTTCGGTTGTTGCCAGAATAAAGATAACATAAGAAGGAGGTTCTTCCAGCGTCTTTAAAAGAGCATTAAATGCTCCGGTTGACAACATATGAACCTCATCAATGATGTATACTTTATAACGACCCTCGGTCGGACGATATGCCACTTCTTCGCGAATCTCACGAATATTATCGACACCGTTATTCGATGCGGCATCAATTTCAATTACATTCATAGAAGTACCGGCCGAAATCGCTTTGCAGGTTTCACATTCATTGCAGGGACTTCCGTCTACCGGATGCTCACAGTTTACCGCTTTTGCTAAAATTTTTGCAATTGTGGTTTTACCGGTACCTCTGGTTCCACAAAACAGATAGGCGTGACCGATACGATCCGCCTTTATCTGATTTTTTAATGTAGTTACGATGTGTTCCTGTCCCTTTACGTCTTCAAAATTTTGCGGTCGAAACTTGCGATACAGCGCAACATAGCTCATTTTAATTCTTCTCCTGTTTTCTTGCTCTTCCATGCAAATGATGCATACTCGTCAAGCAGATATTTTTAGTCCGCCTGACTGCTAAATTCGATTAGTCTCCAAAACTGATTCCGATTCGTTTTGCAGCTTTAACTAACTGGTCATCCGGAGAAACCATCTTTAATTTTCCGGCACAGTCTGCAAGCGGAACTTTTTTAATTTTTCCGTTCACAATTCCTACCATATAGCCATATTCCTCTTTCAGAATCAATCCTGCCGCTGCAGAACCCATACGTGTTGAAAGCACACGGTCATAAGGACACGGACTTCCTCCTCTTTGTGTATGACCTGGAATCGTGATACGAATATCCAAATCCAGTTCCTTTTTCAGTTCTGCTTCCAGCTTATATGCAACAGACGGATAAACTTCTTTTCTTCTTCCTGTTTCTTTTTTAATTCTTTCTTCGGAAGTGCTGCATCTTCTTTTGAAATTGCGCCCTCTGCCACAGCAAGGATGGTAAATCCTTTCCGGAACGACTTCGATTTTTACTGCCTCAGCAATCTTTTGAATATCATAAGGAATCTCAGGAATCAGAATAATATCTGCTCCACCTGCAATTCCGGCATGAAGGGTCAGCCAGCCTACCTTGTGTCCCATAACTTCTACGATAAAAATACGGCTGTGGGATGCGGCTGTTGTGTGAATACAGTCAATTGCATCCGTTGCAATATTGACTGCACTTTGAAAGCCAAATGTCATATCGGTTCCCCAGATATCATTGTCAATGGTTTTCGGAAGATGAATAATATTGAGTCCTTCTTCTCTTAACAGATTTGCGGTTTTTTGTGTACCGTTTCCTCCAAGAATAACCAGACAGTCCAGACGAAGTTTATGATAAGTCTGTTTCATTGCTTCTACTTTATCCAGTCCATTTGCATCTGGTACTCTCATGAGTTTAAACGGTTGACGTGATGTTCCAAGTATCGTTCCGCCTCGTGTTAAAATTCCTGAAAAATCCTTTGCAGAAAGCATTCTGTAATTTCCGTAGATAAGCCCTTTATAGCCATCATCAAATCCATAAACTTCCAAATCCTCTAAATTATTGAATAAACCTTTCACCACGCCACGCATTGTAGCATTTAACGCCTGACAGTCACCGCCGCTTGTCAGCAGACCAATTCTCTTCATAAATTCATCACATCCCATCTTGTGTTTTTACAAGTCTTACTTTCAAACACCTTATCGTACATACACGAATAGCATTTTGATATTTTGATCTTGTCATTTTTTATTATATACTAATTTATTTTTTATCACAATGCGAATTTTGAAAAAACAGTTCCACCTCTCCCGATTCATTTTTTTCTTTTAAAACGGTTACCTCAAATACCATATTTTCCCCTGGATTTAACGTTGTCAGTTCTATTTTTTTCTCCGGCATTTTCCCCTTATAAAATAAATCCCCTTTCTTTTTCAGTTCAATCTCTACATCGTTTGGTGCCTGTCCCCAAAAATAATAACACTCCGTCTCTTCTGTCTGATTCCAGATAGAAAACACCTGACTTTTACTCTCTTTTGCTTTTAAATCATTAAACTTCGGAAATTCCTGTTCCGTCACAATAAATTTCGGAATCCCTGCATCTTCTTTGGCTGCTTCTTCTTTAGAAAATCCTGCCAAAAAAATCCCGAGTAATAGTAATAACAAAAGTTTTGCGCACATACTTTTATCCTCCCATTACTAATTTATTCCCACTTTCTTAAAATTTTCCAAAAAGTTCTCTCTGCTTTTCTTTTTTACATTGACAAACCTGCAAAAAACCGATATACTGGTATCACCGTGCAGCCGGGGAGTTAGCGGTGCCCTGTACCTGCAATCCGCTACAGCAGGGGTGTTGCCAAACGGAGGGGCTTGCTTTGCGGGGCTGCCCTCTATAAGTGGCGTTGACGTTTGGGTCTCACGCAACAGGACTCTGTGAACCGTGTCAGGTCAGGAATGAAGCAGCACTAAGCAGAATCCCCTGTGTGCCGTGAGGGTGCCTGGGCTGAGTTAACTGTAGAGGTAACGTCCGTGAAGGAGTCTCGATGGGCGGTGCACGGTAAAAAAAGAATATCATAACCTTCTTTGCATCATCATAGAATAAAAGAGATGATTGCAGGGGAGGTTTTTTTATTGCAATATTGGATGATTTCTATCATGAATCATTATGGGTATCTGGGAATTGCCCTCTTGATTCTGATTGAAAATCTGTTTCCTCCGATTCCTTCAGAAGTAATTCTGACCTTTGGTGGATTTTTAACGACTTATACAAATATGAATCTGATTGGGGTTATTCTTTTTTCTACACTTGGCAGTGTCCTTGGCGCAGTTGTGCTTTATCAGATTGGAAGTCTTGTTCCGGTCTCAAAACTTGAGGCAATTGTCAGTGGAAAAATCGGAAAACTGCTTCACTTTAAAAAAGAGGATGTCTCTCATGCTGTGGAATGGTTCGACAGCAAAGGAAATTATACCGTCTTTTTCTGCCGGTTTATTCCAATTGTAAGAAGCCTGATTTCAATTCCCGCAGGTATGGCGCACATGCATTTTTCCAAATTTTTTATTCTCACCACCTTCGGAAGTCTCATCTGGAATACCGTACTCGTCACACTTGGAGCATTTGCCGGTGCTTCCTGGCAAAAGACGGCACAATATTTCCACTCTTATAATCAGGCAGGAAAACTTGTACTTTGTGCTTTCACTCTCATTGGAATTTTCTTATACATAAAAAAACGCTTCCAGAAATGAATCTTTCCGGAAGTGTCCTTTTACTTGATTATCATTTTTCTTTTCTAGATTTCTTTTTTTAATGCTTTAATAAATTCCGGAGTCGTTCCACAGCATCCACCTACAATATCCGCACCTGCATCCATCAATACTTTCATATTTTTTGCAAATGCCTCTGCTCCCATTGAATAAACCGCATTTCCTTTTTCATCAATTGCCGGCATACCCGCATTTGGTTTTACAATCACCGGAATCTGTACTCGTTTTCTGATGTTTTCCACAACCGATACTAACTGGTCCGGTCCGGTTGAACAGTTGATTCCAACTGCATCTGCACCCATCTGTTCCAGACTTTCTACTGCTTCGTAGATATCTCCACCAAAGAACAGACTTCCATCGGATTCTACGGTAAGAGTACACATAACCGGCAGGTCACAGACTGCTGCCGCTGCATCTAAAACTGCCATAACTTCTGTGACTCCAAGCATGGTTTCTGCAACCAGTAAATCCACCCCTGCATCATTTAAAATGCGAATCTGCTCGGTATAAGCCTCCAAAAGCTCTTCATAAGCAATTTCCTGCTTTCCTGTCGTTGTCACATCTCCTGCTACAAGACATTTGTCTCCCACTGCATCCTTTGTAATCTTTACGAGTCCTCGATTTAACTCTTCTACTTTATCCTCTAATCCATGATTTGCCAGACTGATTCTGTTTGCAGAAAATGTCGGCGCATAAATAATATCAGAACCTGCCTCTGCATAGGCTTTCTGTAATTCTATTAATGCCTGTGGATTTTCATAAATCCATGCTTCTGAACACACACCTCTTGGCATTCCTGCTTTCATTAAATTAGAGCCTGTTGCTCCATCTAATACCACTTTTCCTTTTGCTACCAGTTCTTTAAATTCCTGTTTTGTCATTTTCTTCCAGCTCCTTTGCTTTTGCTTTCGCTTTTGCCTTTTCCATTCTTAGTTCTTTAAAGAATCCACTCAGCATGGTACTGCATTCTTCTTCAAGAACTCCTCTTTCCACTTCTACCTTATGATTAAATCCATCCATTTCCAAAAGATTCAAGACCGAGCCTGCACAGCCCGCTTTTGGATTCATGCTTCCAATCACAACTTTATCAATTCTTGCCTGCACAATTGCTCCGGCACACATCTGGCATGGCTCAAGGGTCACATATAATGTACAGCCCTCCAGTCTCCAGTCACCTAATTTTTTACTTGCTTTTCGAATTGCATTGATTTCCGCATGAGAAGTGGTATTTTTATCTGTATTTCTCCGATTGTAACCACGGGCAATAATCTTCCCTTCATAGACAATCACACAACCAATCGGTACTTCCCGAAGCGCATACGCTTTTTTCGCCTGCCGAATGGCCTCTTTCATAAATTTTTCTTCGTCTCTCATTCTCCGCATCCTATTTCTGTATGATTTAGAATTATACAACAGAGTGCTTTTTCATTGCAACCCATTGCAACCGGTTGCTTTTTATTTTTTTCATACTCTGTTTAAAAATTTCAGAAAAGGTTTATGATACGGACACAATTCTATCATATTTTTGGGATATACTAGCATTATCAAATGAAGAAGACAGCGGCTGCATCGCAGTTTAAGTTTTACGAAAGTAAGGTTTGAACGAAATCAACTTTGTGGCTGCCGGCCTTCGCCCAATAAGCAAGTTAACTTTTTATATAGATTTTTCTTTTCCCTCCCTCTCTTTGCCGGTACATGAAAATGTACCGGCACTTTTTATTTGCAAGAATTTTTCCGCAACAAAAAAAGGCAGTACAACTTTCGTCATACTGCCATTCACCGGAGATGGTGGGAGTCGAACCCACGCGCCCACGAAGGACCTATCGCATTTCGAGTGCGACCTCTTACGACCACTTGAGTACATCTCCATGTTTTTCTATTATACGGTGCTTCCTGCTTTTGGTCAAGCAAAAAATCTATTTTATTGACCACATTCTAATAAAATAGTATAATTTTATTAGATATAAAAAACGTGATGTAAAGCGCTCACTCGCCGCTTAGTGCTCTACGCACTTGAAGCGGGGGAATACTTATCTGCATTCAAATTTTAGAGAGGAGAATGTCTATGATAAAAACCAGAAACATGATTTTTGCAGCTATTTTGCTTATCCTGATTGGTGCAGGTTTTCTCTTTTATCATGCAAATCAGGCAAAACAGAGTGACACGTTCATTCCTCTGAGTGAATATAATGAACGTTTTTCAAAAGAGGGACACGGAAATTAGCCCGAATTATCATCCCTAAAGCAAGAAAGGATTTCCACCATGCCAATCAACGGATTTAACAAAACCACACTTTTAGATTACCCCGGAAAAATTGCATCCACCATCTTCCTTGGCGGGTGCAATTTCCGCTGTCCATTTTGCCAGAACAGTTCTCTCGTACTCTCTCCAAATAAACAGCCTGTGATTTCCACAGAAGAAGTCCTTTCTGTTTTAAAAAAACGTCAGGGAATTTTAGAGGGGGTCTGCATCACAGGCGGTGAGCCGACTTCGGATAAAGAATTATTTTTGCTCATCGATAAAATCAAAGAACTTGGTTATCCAGTTAAACTTGATACCAACGGCAGCCATCCATGGATTCTAAAAAAATTAGTGAACAATCAGATGATTGACATGGTTGCAATGGATATTAAATCTTCCAAAGAATCTTATGCAAAAGTATCTGGCTGCAAAAACATTGATTTAACATCCATCTGTGAATCTGTTGAATTTCTGCTCTCTAATGTGATTCCTTACGAATTTCGTACTACCGTTGTACGTGAACTTCATGACAAAGCCGATTTTGAATCTATCGGTAAGTGGATTGCCGGATGTCAGGCCTATTTCTTACAGGCATACCGCGATTCTCCGGATGTGATTCATCCCGGATTCACCAGTTATACAAAAACCGAATTAGAACAATTTCAAAAGATTTTATTAAGAACGATTCCCTCTGTTTCCATCAGGGGGATTGATTGACCGATACCAATAACCGAAATGTCCTTGTACTTCCTGTGCAGACATTTCGGTTGTTTCGCATTTTGCTTCTTTAAAATAAGGGAATCCAAACATTCCCGCCATCAGTGCTTCCTGTCTGTTATACGTTCCCGGCACTCCAAGTATGTAACAATTTCTCTTCGTATCTTTTCCAATCAAGGCATGTTTATACCGTCTCCATCCATAACGCAGGAAATTATTATTTAAAAGTCCCTGGTCACATGGATTTAGCTGATTATAATCCAAAAGACCAATTTTTGCACACTGTTCAAATTCGCCGTCCTTAAATGGACAGTAGAAGGATTCTTCGAGTTCACTTGATTCTTCCGGTTCTTCTAACGCTCCTGATTCCTCCGGCTCTTCTGGTTCCTCTAATTTTTCTTCTATTTCTCCTGTTTCACTTATTTCTTCCTGACATTCCTCTCCGACTTCTTCTAAGATACTTGGTGTCGGTGGAAATGGATTTTCCTGTATTTCCAGTTCTGTTTCTTCTCTGCCTTCCTCTTCACCTTCTGTTTCTTCAGGTTCTTCTTTTAATTCTTCTATCTCTTCTCCATTTTCTTCTTTTTTCTTTCCAAACCGAATTTCATCGAGACACACCGGATTTCATCCCAGCCGGTTCCATACATCACATCACCGGCTAAAAACACGATTCCATTGAAATCATCGATTGAATATCCACTTTCCGAGACATTTTCTCCTGTTAGTTCCAGTGAAAAGGCAATAATTTCTCCTGCCAAATCACAAGTTCCAAGATAAACTGCTTCACATTCCTGTTTTTCTTCCTCTCTTACATATCCATAAATTTCACATGGAAGAGTTTCCTGTCCATAAACACCCGACAGCCGAAACTGCATCCGGCAGACTCCATCCCGAACTTCAACTTTTATAAATCCTTTTCCATTTCCTTTTTTTCTTCCCTCATATTCATATACATAAGCAATAAATCGTCGATATCCAGACATGTAATTCTCCAAAAAATTTGTTCTTTAAAAGTATATGATGCAAATGTCAAAAGTATATGAAAAAGATTAAAAATTTTCATTTTTTTATTGACAATTTGATTCAATTCCAGTATAATTGCAAATGTTAAATGCGAAAAACATTTTAACGAAGCGTGGCTCAGTTTGGTAGAGCGCTGCGTTCGGGACGCAGAGGTCGCGTGTTCGAATCACGTCGCTTCGACTTCAACGAAGAAACGGTAGGGCAGAAATGTCGTACCGTTTTTCTTTTATTTTTTAAGGATTGGAAATTGAACGCAGATAAGCATTCAATTTCCAATCCTTTTTCAATTTCTTTACGAATTTCTTCTCCACCCTGCCGGATATTTATTTTTCAAAGTCTGATTCACCAGTTTTCCAAACCCAAGCGGATGTCCATCCACACATACTAACTGCCAGCCCTTTTTCACTTTTGCTTCGCCATCTTCGATTAAAAGTGTCTCTCCTCTTAAATAACGTGCAACCCGTTCCTCTTCACTCGAAAGGTTCAGAATTGCAGGAAACTGGTCTTGTGAGAGCGCAAGCGCCAGTGGTTCGGATGGCTCAAAGCGGTTTTTCTTTAATTCTCCTAAGAATAAACCATTTCGGACAAAATGGATTCCTTTATAGTGATTCGATGCCGGCGGCAGATAATATACATTTTGATTGCGGATTTCAATCCGTTCTTTTTCAAATGGAAGTTCCATTGGCGCCCAGAATTCATTTAATAATTTCCATGCTTCTTTTTCCGGTTTCTGGACTGCCACATCGGACTTGGATGGATACAGAATTCCTTTTTTCTTCAACAGTGCAATAAAATGCCCTTCTCCTGCCATCTTATGCGGGAAAATACGCACACATCTTTTTAAGGTGTCGTCTCCATTTCCCCATTCTGGATTTCCCTCTGAAAATCTTCATAAGCCGGAATTTCCAAAAGTTCCATCTCCGGGAAATTTTCAAGGATATACGAAATTGTTCCTTCATTTTCGATTGGCGCAAAGGTGCAGGTGGAATACAGCATGAGTCCACCTGGTTTTAGCATGGAAATCGCATTTGAAACGATTTCTCTTTGCAGATTTGCAAAAAATTCCGGACGACTCTCATCCCATGTTTTTGCAACGTCCATATCTTTTCGGAACATTCCCTCACCTGAACATGGTGCATCGACTAAAACTTTATCAAAAAATTCCGGCATCACACGGGCAAGATTTTTGGGAACTTCATTTGTGATAAATGAATTTTTAATTCCACAAAGCTCAATATTTCTAAGCAGGGCTTTTGCTCTTGAGGCACTGATTTCATTTGCAACCAGCATGCCCTGCCCTTTTAAGCGTGCGCCAAGTTCCGTTGCCTTCCCGCCCGGTGCAGCACATAAATCCAATACATAGTCCCCCGGAGCAACCGGTAAAATAGCAGCAGGCGCCATTGCACTCGGCTCTTGAAGATAATAAAGTCCGGAGGCATAGTAAGGGTGTCTGGCAGGACGGTCAGCTTCTTCATAATAAAATCCATTCTCTGTCCACGGAACTTTAGTTAGATGAAATGGAGATTGTTTTAAAAATTCTTCTACAGATATTTTCAGCGTATTGATTCGCAGACCAAACTGGCGGGGAGCTTCATAACTTTTTAAAAAATCTTCGTATTCTTCTCCAAGCATGGCTTTCATACGCTCTAAAAATGCCTTTGGCAATTGTTCAATCATAGTTTTATTTCCTTTACAGTATTTATTCTTTGAAGCATTATATAGCAAAAACGTATGCCTGCAACTACAGACATACCGTTTAATTTCATTTTCGCTCTTATTCTTTTTATTCTGCAGGCTGTTCTGCTTCCACCGGTTCTTCTGCAAGTACCTGCTCATATTTCTGAAGAATAATTCCCTGGATTTTTTCACGTGTTTCAGAGTTAATCGGATGAGCGATATCTCTATATTCGCCATCAGTCGCTTTTCTGCTCGGCATTGCGATAAACAATCCTTTTTCACCCTCAATCACCTTGATGTCATGTACTACAAATTCTTCATCAATTGTGATGGATACAACTGCCTTCATTTTACCTTCTTTTGCAACTCTTCTTACTCTTACATCTGTGATGTTCATAATAAACCCTTCCCCTTTCATAGCCTTCTCAAAAAGCCCTCTTTATAAGTCCGATTTTTGTATCTTTTATTTTGTAAAAACCTGCTTAGTCATTACAATACATATCTTTCGTTTTTCTCAATTACAATCTTGATGCCTTCTTCTCCGCAATAGTAAGAATTTGCACGAATGGTATCACGACTTTCCACAATACAGTTTTCAATGTGTGTGTTATCACCTAAATAAACATCATTCAAAATGATAGAGTTCTTGATTACACAGTTATTACCCACAAATACTTTTTTAAATAAGATAGAATTTTCTACCTGTCCGTTAATGATACATCCACTGGAAATCAGGCTGTTTTTCACCTGTGAACCTGGATTGTATTTTGCCGGTGGTAAATCATCAATCTTAGACTGAATGGATGGATACTGATTAAAGAAGTAATCTCTGACTTCCGGCTTCAGAAAATCCATATTTGTTCTATAATAAGCATCTACAGTGGAGATATTGCTCCAGTATGTATTAATTTTATATCCATAGATTCTCTTTAATTCTTTATAACGAATCAGAATATCTTTTACGAAATCATATCTGTCTTCTTCCTGGCATTTTTCAAGCAGCTCGATTAACTGACGTCTTCTGATAACATAGATACCGGTAGAAACCGTGTTGGTATGTGTTACCATCGGTTTTTCTTCAAATTCCTGAATTCTGCAGTCTTCATTCATTTTGATACAGCCAAATCTGGTTGCTTCATCAGCCGGAACATCCGTACATACAACGGTAACATCTGCTCGTTTTGCAATATGGAATTCCAGAACTTTATTGAAATCCATTTTATAAACACAATCACCGGAAGCGATTACAACATAAGGCTCATGGCTGTTTTTTAAGAAATTTAAGTTCTGAGCCATTGCATCGGCGGTTCCTCTGTACCAGAAGTTATTATCTGCAGTAATGGTTGGCGGGAATGTATATAAGCCCCCTGCTTTCTACCAAAGTCCCACCATTTCGAAGAACTTAAATGTTCATTTAAAGAACGTGCATTATACTGTGTTAAAACTGCTACTTTCTGAATACGGGAGTTCGACATATTACTAAGCGCAAAGTCGATACTGCGGAAACTTCCGGCAACAGGCATTGCTGCTATTGCTCGTTTGTTTGATAATTCTTTCATTTTATTGTTATTGCCGCCGGCAAGAATAATTCCTATTGCTCTCATGCTGTCTCACCTTCCTTATTTAAAGTTTCTCCACTTGCAAGTTCTCCATCCGGATAATCTTCCGGTGTTGTCTCTCCAACAATTGCTGTGTTAATTCCGATTTTTACGTCTGCCGGAATAACAGAATTTTCTCCAATTGTTACTAAACCAAAAGAGTATACACTTGGTTTTTCTTTATTTGGAACGTCTTCTCCAACACCCATTACTACGTTATTTCCAACTGTAACATTTTCTGCGATGATTGCCTTATCAATTGTTACATTCTCTCCGATAAAGGACTGTTTCATAATGATAGAGTTACGCACTACACTGCCTTTTTTAATCACTACACCAGGTCCGATAACAGAGTTATAAACTTCACCGTGAATTTCACTGCCTTCGCCGATGATACTTCTTTCTACAACAGCTTCTGCTGAAATGTACTGAGGCGGAATAATATCTGTTTTTGTATAGATTTTCCAAAATTCTTCGTATAAATTAAATTCAGGAATGATATCAATCAGTTCCATATTTGCTTCCCAGTAAGAGCCAAGTGTACCTACATCTTTCCAGTAGCCATTATATTCATAAGCAAACAGACGCTGACCTTTTTCTCTGCAGTATGGCAGAATATGTTTACCAAAATCACAGCCTGGCTGGTCTTTTAATGCAAGTAAGGCTTCTTTTAATACTGGCCAGCTGAATATGTAAATACCCATAGATGCAAGATTGCTCTTTGGATTTTCCGGTTTTTCTTCAAATTCTGTGATGCGTCCTGTCTCGTCTGTAATTGCCAGACCAAAACGGCTTGCTTCTTCCCACGGAACCGGCATGCAAGCTAATGTTACGTCAGCTTTATTTGCTTTATGGAAATCGAGCATTACTTCGTAATCCATTTTATAAATATGGTCACCACCAAGGATTAATACATAATCCGGATTGTAGGTTTCCATATATGCCATATTCTGGTAAATTGCGTTTGCTGTTCCTGTATACCATTCTGTATCCGTTTTTTTCTCATAAGGCGGAAGAATGGAAACACCACCTACATTTTTATCCAAATCCCACGGAATACCAATCCCGATATGTGTATTTAAGCGAAGTGGCTGATACTGTGTCAGTACTCCGACTGTATCTACTCCTGAATTAATACAGTTACTAAGCGGGAAATCTATAATTCTATATTTTCCTCCAAACGAAACTGCCGGTTTTGCTACCTTTGCAGTCAGTACACCCAAACGGCTGCCCTGTCCACCTGCAAGCAACATGGCAATCATCTCTTTCTTAATCATGTAATCACCTCTTGTATATATTTATGATTCTTCTATTATACCACATCAAATCAAAATTGTGAACATTTTTAACAATTTTTTTCGACTTTTCCATTGTTTTTGTGACATTTTACTTGTCTCTAACGTTTTGATTAAGAAAGGGTTTTCATTCCCATTTTTTTTATGTATAATGAACTATTGAAAGATGTAAAAGTTAAGGAATTAAAATAGAAAGGAACTTGTTGCCTTATGTATGAAATAGATTTTAATAAACCATTACACATTCATTTTATCGGTATCGGCGGAATCAGCATGAGTGGTCTTGCCGAAATTCTTTTAAAAGAAGATTTTAAAATTTCCGGTTCGGACGCCAAACCTTCTGACCTTGTAACGCACTTGGAAAGTCTGGGAGCAAAAGTCTATATCGGACAGCGTGCTTCTAATATCACAGACGATATTGAACTCGTTATCTACACAGCTGCGATTCATCCGGATAATCCGGAATTTGCCTGTGCAAAAGAAAAACAGATTCCAATGCTCACAAGAGCAGAACTGCTTGGTCAGATTATGCGCAACTATGAAACTCCAATTGCTGTTTCCGGAACACACGGAAAGACAACTACAACTTCCATGATTTCCCATATTCTCTTAGAAGCAGACGCTGACCCTACTATTTCCGTTGGAGGAATCTTACCTGCAATCCATGGAAATATCCGTGTTGGTGAATCTGAAACCTTTGTTACAGAAGCCTGTGAATACACGAACAGCTTTTTAAGCTTTTTCCCGAAAATCAGCATTATCTTAAATATCGATGCCGACCATCTGGATTTCTTTAAAGATATTGATGATATTCGCCATTCTTTCCGATTATTTGCCGAAAGACTTCCAAAAGACGGAACTTTAATTATCAATCAGGATATTCCAAATGTTGCCGAAATCACAAAGGATTTACCATGCGGAATTATTTCCTATGCCCTGGAACAGGATGCAGATTACACTGCTGCAAATATTGAATTTGATGAAACTGCACACGCTTCCTTCGATTGTATGGAAAAAGGTACTTTACTTGGTCATTTTTCACTTTCCGTTCCTGGCATTCACAATGTCTCAAATGCATTGTCTGCCATTGCACTGGGAAGAAAACTTGGTCTTTCCCTGGAATCTATCCAGAAAGGTCTCCTGCATTTTGGAGGAACAGACCGCCGTTTCCAGTATAAAGGAAAAGTGGGAGGTGTTACCGTTATTGATGACTATGCACATCATCCGACAGAGATTGCCGCAACACTGCGCACTGCAAAAAACTATCCACATAAAACAATCTGGTGTGTATTCCAGCCTCATACCTATACCAGAACAAAAGCACTGATGGATGAGTTTGCCCAGGCATTAAGCCTTGCAGATAAAGTTGTGCTTGCAGATATCTATGCGGCACGAGAAACAGATACACTGGGAATTTCTTCCAAAGACCTTCAGGAAAAAATTTCCTTACTTGGAACAGATGCTCATTATTTCTCTACTTTTGACGAAATCGAAGATTTCCTTCTGGAAAACTGTGTACCGCAGGACTTATTAATTACAATGGGCGCCGGCGATGTTTATAAAATCGGAGAACATCTGCTCGGGCTGTAAGAACTTATATACTCTGCAGGCATTCCTGATAGTAAAGCGGACATTCGCAATCCGCTTCGCTACTTGCTCATGAACGCAGTCGCTTTGCGATCTGTCAGTGGAAGCTTTCAACTCCCACTGACAGAAGCATCCCCCTCACCCGCCGCTTAGTGCTCTGCGCACTTGAAGCGGGGGAATGCTTATCTGCGTTCAATTTAAGGAAATGCCTGCAGGTTTTTTTGTCAAAAAATGCTTATTCTCTTTTCAAAAATTCTATGTTATACTGAGTTTGGACATAGATTGATTAGAAAAGGATGTTGGAAATGGGACAGTTTACACTCTGTAATGATTTTCCCGGAGATTACACTTTAATCTCCAACTATTTCCTCGATGTCTGTATGCCACAGGCAAACGGGGAATTCGTTAAGGTTTATCTTTATCTCTTACGAAATGCCACCGGCGTTTCCGCTTCACTTGAGCTGTCATCGATTGCCGACATTTTTAATTGTACGGAAAATGATGTGCTCAGGGCATTAAAATACTGGCATAAATCAGGAGTGCTTGATTTAAAATTGGACGAACAAGGCAATTTAAACAGTGTCCGTCTGCTTCCTGTGGGCGCAAATCTTCCGCAGGCTCCAACCAGTGCTGCAAATATAGTTTCTACAGCCTCAACTTCTACTGAAATTCCAACCGGTTCGGAAGCTGTTTCAAATGAACTTGCAAAGCCGTCTTCTTTATCGGCGGAAAAAATCAGGGCTTTAACCGAACGAGAAGATGTTATTCAGATACTTTTTGTTGCAGAACAGTATCTTGGAAAAGCACTCTCTCCAATCGAAATTAATAAATTATTGTATTTTTATGACGAACTTCATTTTTCAACCGACCTTATGGAATACCTGATTGAGTATTGTGTATCAAAAGGCAGCCACAGCATCCGCTACATAGAAACCGTAGCACTTTCCTGGGCCGACCAGAATATCACAACTATTGAACAGGCAAAGGCTGCAACCACTGCATACAACAAAAATTACTTTGCGATTTTGCGCGCGTTTGGGATTAAAAACCGAAATCCGATTGATGAAGAAATCCGCTACATGAATATATGGCTTGACGAACTTGGATTTTCTCTTGAAATTATTTCCCTTGCCTGCAGCAAGGCAGTCATGGCAACCGGTCAGCCAAATTTTCCTTATGCCGACTCGATTTTAAGAAGCTGGCAGAAAAGAGATGTTCATGATGTTGCCGATGTGGAAAAGCTGGAAGATTCTCATAAACAGGCAAAGGCTGCAAAAAACGAGGCTCCGGCTCCCCGTGCTCAGTCATCTGCCTCCCGCAATAAATTCAATAACTTTCATCAGCGTGCGTATAATGTTAATGAACTTGAAAAACTGCTGTTGAACAAATAAAAAGAGGAAAAACTGTGTCACTAAATAACTCACAATACGACGCACTCATGCGCCAATATAACCAGAAACAATTAAAACATAAACATGAACAGCGAGACCGTATCCGGATTGCTTATAAAAGGATTCCCAGGCTTCAGGAGATTGACAACGAAATTGCATCCCTTAGTTTAAAAAAAGCCAGGGCTCTTCTTATGCCCTCTTCATCAGCAGATTTCAATCTCTCTGATGAAATTGAAACACTCTCCAAAGAACGCAGGACACTGCTTCTTAGAAACGGCTTTCCCGCTGATTATCTGGAACTTCACTATGACTGTCCGCACTGTAAGGATACCGGATATGTCGATAATCAGAAATGTTCCTGTTTTCGCAAGGCGGCTGTTGACTTACTTTATACACAGTCAAATATCCGCGAAATCTTAGAAGTAGAAAATTTTGAAAACTTTACGTTTCAATATTATTCTGAGGAAGTAAAAAATCCCGCTACCGGCTTAAATGCACTTGAAACCGCAAGGGATGCTTACTTTAAATGCTGGGATTTTATTGATAATTTTGCCAGCCATCCTGCCGGCATTTTCTTTTACGGTGATACCGGTGTAGGAAAAACCTATCTTTCCCACTGTATCGCCAAAGAATTAATCCAGAGGTCTTATTTTGTCTTATATTTTTCATCTTTTGATTTATTTGACCTGTTGGCAAAAAACACATTTAAAAAGGATACTGCTGCCTCAGATATGGCAGAATATATAGCAAACTGTGATTTATTAATCATCGACGACCTTGGCACGGAACTTGTAAATTCTTTCGTTGCCAGTCAGCTGTTTTTCTGTGTAAATGAGCGCATTATCAATCATAAATCCACTATTATATCAACAAACCTGACCATGGAAAATTTTCTGGAAACTTACTCAGAACGTATCTTCTCCAGAATATCCAGTAATTACACCATGCTCAAACTAATTGGAAATGACATAAGAATCCAAAAAAAACTATTAGGAGGAAAGTAAAAAATGTCACCATCACCAAAAGATACCACACCTTTAGATTCACTTCCTGTAGGACGCCTCGGAATCATTCCGTTAAAGAGCTGTTCTGCTCTTGGCGCAAGGGTCAACGACTACATTGTAGACTGGCGTAAAGACAGAGAATATTCTCACTTTAACAACCTGGAGTTTGAAGGCTATGAACGCGACTCTTATTTAATTCAGGCAGAAACCCCACGTTTTGGCTCAGGAGAAGCAAAAGGAATTTTAAAAGAATCTGTTCGTGGTGATGATATCTATCTCATGGTAGATGTTTGCAACTACAGTCTGACTTACTCACTTTGCGGACAGACCAATCACATGTCTCCGGATGACCATTTTCAGGATTTAAAACGTGTGATTGCAGCCATCGCAGGAAAAGCTCGCCGTGTCAATGTTATTATGCCGTTCCTTTATGAGAGTCGCCAGCATAAACGTACCGGACGTGAATCTCTTGACTGTGCACTTGCACTTCAGGAATTAGTAAACATGGGAGTTGACAACATCATTACTTTTGACGCTCATGACCCTCGTGTTCAGAATTCTATTCCGCTTCATGGGTTTGAAACAGTTCAGCCAGCTTATCAGTTTGTAAAAGGTCTGTTCCGTGCAGAACCGGACATTGAAATCAACAATGACAACTATGGTAATCAGCCCGGATGCCGGTGGTACCGGACGTGCTATTTATCTCGCCAACGTACTCGGTGTTGATATGGGTATGTTCTACAAACGACGTGATTATTCCACTATTGTTGACGGACGTAATCCTATCGTAGCACATGAATTCCTTGGTGCTGACGTAAAAGGCAAAAATATGATTATCATCGACGATATGATTTCTTCCGGTGACAGTATGCTTGAAGTTGCTGCTTTATTAAAAGAAAAAGGAGCTGCAAAAATCTTTATGTGCGCTACTTTTGGACTGTTCACCAATGGTCTCAAAAAATTTGATGAAGCTTATGAAAAAGGTGCATTTGACCGTCTGCTTACCACAAATCTGGTTTATCAGACAGAAGAACTGCTTCAGAAAGAATACTATGTAAACTGTGATATGAGTAAATATATTGCTTTACTCATTGATACCTTAAATCATGATTCTTCTATCAGCAAATTGTTAAATCCAGTTGAACGAATCAACCGCTTCCTTGCAAAACATAACGCAAATCTGGCAAATAAAAAATAATCAAAAAATCCCAGAGCACTCTGATATTAGTGCTCCGGGATTTTTTATTCATCTGATTTTATGATGTCAAACTCCCATAAAATGGCATATTCAAACCATTTTATAAATCACAGTTATTTACTGTTCTTGGGAACGGAATGACGTCACGGATATTCTGCATACCGGTTAAGTACATAACGCAGCGTTCAAATCCAAGACCAAATCCAGAATGACGGGTAGAACCGTATTTACGCAGGTCAAGGTAGAATCCGTAATCTTCTTCATTTAAGCCGAGTTCATCCATTCTTGCTTTTAATTTTTCATAAGAATCCTCTCTCTGGCTTCCTCCGATGATTTCACCGATTCCAGGTACAAGGCAGTCCATAGCTGCTACTGTCTTTCCATCTTCATTCTGTTTCATGTAGAATGCTTTGATTTCCTTCGGATAATCTGTAACGAATACCGGACGTTTGTAGACCTGTTCGGTCAGATAACGTTCATGTTCGGTCTGCAGGTCACATCCCCAGAATACTTTGTATTCAAACTTGTCGTTTACTTTTTCCAGAATTTCAATTGCTTCTGTGTAAGTCACATGTGCAAATTCTGAAGTCATAACGTGATTCAGACGGTCTAATAAACCTTTATCAATAAAAGAATTAAAGAAATTCATTTCTTCTGGTGCATGTTCCAACACGTATCCGATTACATATTTTAACATAGACTCCGCAAGTGCCATGTTATCATCCAAATCAGCAAATGCCATTTCCGGCTCAATCATCCAGAACTCTGCCGCATGACGGGTTGTGTTGGAGTTTTCTGCACGGAAAGTCGGTCCAAATGTGTAGATATTTCTAAATGCCTGCGCATAAGTCTCTCCATTTAACTGACCACTTACAGTAAGGTTTGTTTCTTTTTTGAAGAAGTCCTTGCTGTAATCAATCTTTCCATCTTCTGTTTTTGGAAGATTTTCCATATCCAATGTTGTAACACGGAACATTTCTCCCGCACCCTCACAGTCACTTCCTGTGATTAATGGAGTGTGTACATAGACGAATCCTCTCTCCTGGAAAAACTGATGAATTGCATAAGCAATCAGGGAGCGTACACGAAATACTGCCTGGAACGTATTCGTTCTTGGACGCAGATGAGAAATGGTTCTTAAGTATTCCAGAGAATGACGTTTTTTCTGCAGTGGGTAATCTCCTGCTGATTCTCCTTCTACCATAATTTCTTCTGCCTGAATTTCAAACGGCTGTTTTGCCTGTGGAGTTGCTACTAAATTACCTTTTACAATAATGGCTGCTCCTACATTTAATTTACTGATATCCTGGAAATTGTCCATGGAATCATGATAAACGACCTGAAGGGTTTCAAAAAAACTACCGTCATGAAGCACAATAAAACCAAATGTTTTGGAATCACGTACGCTTCGCACCCATCCGCCTACAGTAACTTCTTTATCAAGATACTGCTCTCTGTTTTTGTAAATCTCTTTTACTGTTGTCAGTTTCATAAATTTGTTCTCCTTTATTTCCATCCCTGTGTATCCAGTTTTTTATTACTTCTCAAAATGTAATGAAAAGTGGAGCAGGAAACCCGCTCCACATAAGTATAACGCATTGTAATAGGCTTCGCAAGGGAATTTTACCACTCAAGTTTGCCGATTTCTTTGTATCCGTCACTCCGGTCAAATGCATAGATTCCCTGATTCTGGCACAGATAAAAGGTATCGCCAATATAAATTCCTCTTGTTTCATCAATTACATTGTAGCTGTCGGATGAATTTCCGGTTGCCTTACTTAAACTCTGCATCAGTTCCTGTGTAAATCCATCTTCTGCCGAATAACCAAAAACTCCATAATAACCCTTCAGATTATAAGTCACTTTATCATAAGCGCCCATTGCAAATCCGATGATATTTTCATCTGCATCAATCATCACACTCTTATAATTATCTTGTGGGCTGTAAACATCAATATCTTTTAATACAATTTTATCGACTTCTTTTACGTCGGCAGGATTGGAAATATCAAACATGGATAATTTAATTCCTCTTAATTCTCCAGTGTCCGGATCCGTTTCCTGTCCGATTCCAAGCAGTTTATTTTCCCCATAAAAATGCAGATACTCGGAAAATCCGGTCACCTTTAACTCTCCAATCACTTTTGGATTTTCAGGGTCTTTTAAATCCACAGAAAACAGCGGATCTACCTGTTTATAAGTCACAAAATATCCGGTGTCTCCTAAAAATCGTGCAGACTGAATACTTTCTCCAAATGCAAGATCTTCGATTTTTCCACTGACTTTCATATTTTCATCCAGGACATATAATCCATTACTTTCCTGTCCACCCCATCCATTCGGATAGCGAGTCACAACTGCCCTGAGATAGCCATTATTTTCATCCAAACAAAAACTGTCATGAATTGTTCCGTTAATCTGTCCGGCTGCTTTTAATTCCAACGCTCCATCTGCATAAGAAAAGCGTGCAATCTGTGTTGTTATCTCCTGTGTCTGATATTGACTCATGCAAACATAGATATTATTCTGGCTGACATAATACATTCCACCGGCTCCAATTAAAGAACGACTTGCCATCACTTTATCCGGTTCCTCTAAGTTGACAGAAGAAATTACAAGCTGAGTCGTATCTGTCTGAGGCTCTACCGGACAAAATACATCCGAAGCCTGTATTGGCACTCCATTAATCTTCGGCACTAAAAGTTCCGGATGATCATCAGACGCATTTTCTTCCTGGGCATAATAAGTAGAAAACAGATACATGTAATTTCCTACTTTTCTTGATGTCTCATAATATCCTTCCTGCTTGATTGTTCCTTTTAATACGATGTTTGATTTATCTGATACATCATAAGTGTAAAGTTTCGTATAATTTGTCGAATTGACCGCATAAGTATCTTCTCCTTCCATCGAGACATCGGTGTCATATCCGTAGGCTACGACGCAAACCGTATTCCCATCCACATACATGTCACTGATGGTGTCTGTCATACTTTCAAGAGAAGTTTCTCCTGCCTTTTCTAATTTGCTTCCTTCTGCCTTTGTAATCATCAGTCTGCCTGAACGAGTTAACGTATAAATATAAGTACCATCTGTCTTTACCAGATCCCCTTCATCTACCCCCTCTGTCCGCACATTTGTCCGGGAATAACTGTCTGAACTATTATCTTCTGAAACCGCTTTTGCCATTGAAGAGGCTGTACCATCGGCCACAGCACTTTCCTTCATAATTCCATAATCTTCATCAATATTCGATGAACTCGAATACCATGCCTCCTGTGTTTCCTGTGCCTGCTTTGTCTCTACAAATAATTTCTGATAAATTTCTTCATAGCTGGAAGCAGCTTTATAACCTTCCACCTGCTTTTCCTCTGCTGAAGCTTCCTGCGAAATGGTACTGTTTCCGCTTCCGTCTTTTGCCGAAGAAGCTGTCTGTGCACCAATTTCTGCCGAATCCTTTTTATGAATAAGTGCTACGCTGGAAACTCCAATTCCGACTAAAACTGCCACCCATGCAGCTGCTACCATATATTTTCTTTTTTCATCCCCTGCCACCTGCCTTTCTTTTTCTGTGAATTTAAAATTTCATCTAAATGTTCCGGTTTCAAGCGTTCTGGAATTTCTTCTTCTTTTGCTTCTTCCCGAATCTTTTCTATTACTTTTTCCAGGTTCAGCTCATCTGACTGCAGGTCTTTTAAATTATGATATTCTTCTTTTTTCGCCATCACTGCACCTCCTAATCCAGTTTTTCTTTCATCTTTTTTAATGCCCGGCTTACTTGTGAACGCACTGTATTATGATTTTTATGTAAAAGTGCTGCAATCTCCCGACTTTTATAACCTCCAAACACCTGAAGTGCCACCATGTAACGTTCCTCTTCTTCCAGAGAATAAAATGCATCTCTTACGTGAATAGCGTGTACTATATCCTCTGTTTTGCTGTCTTTTTCTAACCTTTGTTCATTTTCCTCATAAGAATAGGTTTTTGTTATATATTCTTTTAGCTTTCGTTTACATTTATTGGATAAAATCTGAAAAATCCATGCCCGAAATGCTTCTTCTTTTCTCAATTTTCCAATGGATTCAAACGCATCTGCCACAGTCTCTGCCACAGCATCCTCTGCATCTTCCCTGTCTTTTAACACGTAAAGTGCAAATCGGTACATATCCTCGTATACTGTTTCATAAAGCTTTGCAAATGCCTCTCTCTTTCCCTTTTTTGCCTGTCTTACCAGCTCCCGACTTTCCTCCATTCTTTCCCTCCTCTCTCTTTAATGTACTTTCGGAATTTTTCTGTGCTTTATCCTTGATTTTACAATTTTACAGTTACTTTTCCAAACGTACTTTTCTTTCTATATTGTTATAGTGTCTTTTTAATGCCATTTTGTTGCAAAAATTGGAGCAAAATATTTTGCTCCAATTTTTCTCATTTTTTTATTCAATCTTCTTTTCAATGTAACTGATAAATACGTTGCCTGCTGCCTCAAATGCTGCAGTACTGTCATTGATTCCCATATAAGATGTTGTCTGGTCTGCCGGATTATAAAGCAGAGTATTGTATGCATCATATCCTACAATCACACGATTTCCTGCATCTCCAAGGCTTACAATCACCGGACGCTGTGCACTGACCTGATATAACACTTCTTCCAGTGTACATCCTGTCAGATTCATCACTGTTCCGCCATCTCCTAACTGTTCTTCCAGATAAGAAACATCGGTCTTTGCACTCTTAAACCAGTCTGGAATCTCAGCGACATTTAATGTCACTTTTAGTCTTTGTATTTCCACGCTCCCAGACATACTGCTGTGCACGATTTAACACAACACCTGTCTGTGCATCTGCTTCCTGCACGGCACTTGCAACATCCGTATAAAT